>Ga0114964_10000183_pt1 | contig 48429 bp, 62 predicted proteins | sample C_131016_MF_Meta_FD_92638 | JGI IMG/M metagenome (GOLD analysis project Ga0114964, IMG submission 92638) | Freshwater microbial communities from Lake Croche, Canada to study carbon cycling - C_131016_MF_MetaG | ecosystem: Environmental > Aquatic > Freshwater > Lake | place: Lake Croche, Canada... | reverse complement strand
TATTTATGAGTTTTCGTTGCGGCGCAACATTTTTCAGTTGTTTGGTCTAAACGATCGTGTGAATATAAAAACTCAATATCAGCAACAATAATAACAGCATCGCGGTTTCTGTTCTCACCACAGTCCCCTTTATATTGGATACTGTTATTTATTTTTATGCTGCTCTGGATTTGATAATTGCTCCCACTCTTCGTCAGTAACAGGCCACCAATATGTCATGTTTATAATCCCCAAGTATAATTATCATCACGCTGGAAAAATTCTCTGCCAGCGCGGTCAACATCGGCCGTAGATAAAGGCTGTTGACTGTTTACATACGCCTCTATGCGAGATGTACGCGATTGTGAAAAAAAATTGATAAGTTTATTGATTATGTTTGTCATCGTATGACTCCTTAGAAATAAAAAACTTTGTGAGTTTCTTAACGTTATTTATGCTGCGGCGCAACGATATTATATTAATAGAAAATCACTAAATAGTTTTGTAACCGTAAATAGTAGTCCAAGGAGAATTTCATGACCGATATTATTTTATTAGCAGCATTAGCTGGATTTGTTTTAGTACTAGGGTATTATGCCGTATCACGTACATTTACCACCACAACTACAACTACATCGACGGATGAGTCAGATATCGCTGCGGAATCTAGTAGCACAGTAGAAGCCATCGCGCCCACTCAACGTGCTCGTAGACCACGCAAGCCCCGCAAGCCACGCAATCCAAATACTGCGAACACAACTACTAAACCTACCACAACTAATAAACCAGTTGCTCCAAAACCTGCTGCTAAGCCAGATGCCAAACCTGCCCGCAGAAGAAGATCCCCAGCTAAAAAGCCCGCACAATCATGATAGGATTTAATTTAAATTTTAACAAGACTACGGTGCCTGCCCCCACAGCACCGTCGCCGTATGCTGAACAAGATCCCAATGCCAAAAGTCAGCAATCGTATACGGTTCCTAAACCGAAAAATTCACCAGCTGGTACACCTGCTGGTACTATACGTATAAGTTAATGATTAAACAGCATACGGAGTAATCCTATGCTGTCTATGATTATCATAAAAATAGCATTAGCCATAAGTCCGAAACTGCGCCTTGTATAACAGGCCCACCCCGAAGCACAACATCCACAGATAAAGATCATGTATAATGGTACTACCGGGATATCAGGTACAGTCGCTGCGAAGATAACCGCACTGATCACACTACAGGTCCAAGCGAAAATCTCGGCACAGAATCTCAGAGGATAACTGCGATAGTCTTCTTTGATGTATCGCCAAGATTTATCAATCCATTCCATGTTATTCTCCTATTTTACTGTAGCAAAGGCAAAGCTGGCTAGATTTTTTGCCTTTGACTCACAGACAATGTCAAAATCATCTCTAAAGCTCAATGCCCACTCATTAACGGCTGTATTCCAATAAAAGTTACTGTGGGCGCGAAGTTTAGACTTCTTGTAGCCCTGTGACAACAACTGTTCTAGATTGGGCAAAGTGTTGACATCATGTCCAACTAAACAATCTTCTCTGCTAACGCTGTAATGTATAACAGGTCTTACACCGCGCCACGAATCGATTATACGTAGACATCTATCGTCGTTGGGCCGAATATAGTCTCCTGTATGTACCCAGTTATGGTGTATGTCGAGAACGAGAGCGCAGTCTCGGGCAAGTTCGAGGCTGGCATCGACTCCCCAGGATATTTCGTCATTTTCGATAGTGATGCAGTTACGAGCTTCTGTCGATAAGCGTGGTATAACTCTTTTGATGCCTTCGGGACCGGCGCGACCTGCGATGTGTACGTTAATTTTAAAGTCCTGGAACTGCTGTCCATATCCCATATAACGGGCCATATCTGCATGATATTCGAATTCCTCTATTGAACGATCCACGATATCAGGGTTATCACTCGCCAGCACCACAAATTGACCAGGATGAAAACTAAGCCTAACGTCGCGAAGGCGAGCAAGACTACCAATTTCTGCCATATGTTTAGATAAGTAAGATCTAACTTCCGGTAGACGCCAAAAATAGCTCCAATCGCGGTGAGTGTATACAGGCAATATATCGCTGCTAAGCCGTACCATGCGTAAATGGTCATCTAATTCTCCCACTCTGTTAACGAGTTTACGTGTTGATTCGATATTTTGCTCCATGATGCTCCAGAGCTTTTGTTCAGCTATCTCTCGAGTTTGACGATTAAGCCATGTCACAGTAGTACCGCCAGTGTTGTATTGTTTGGCATCATCTGTAGCTTTAACACCGTCAACTTGGCCTGGATGGTCAATCCATTTGCAACAAAAACCTACACGTTTTATAGTCATGGTAGAAATCTCACAAAATGTGATACCACTAAGTAATATGCCCATACCGGACAGATCGCCGCAAAAAACGTACTCCAGAATCCTTGAGCGTATACTATGCCCATTAACCATGCCACTAAAGAGATAAACGATACGAGAGATTTCATAGCAGACTCTGTTAGTTTAAGATAATGTATTATAGCACATTATCCGTATAAAGTCAACCGCCCAGTAGGCCGAATACGTTGCTTAGTGAATCTCTTCCTAGATTTGGTTGAGCAGATAGTTCTTCGATGGCTTCGCCTGGATGTGATACCAAGATCCACTGAGTATTTGGTGCGGATCGGATAGCTTGTAACACTAATCCGCGATAATTTTTAGCTCGTAATTCTAAAATTTTATCTTCGATAGGTGGTTTCTCGCGCCAATCAAACCCTAATAGTAGTACTACATCACAGATGGATGCCGCTAGATTCATGGCTACTATCTCATCATGACAATCAACAGTATGTCCCATAAAATCACCTTCATACAATTTGACTCCCTGGGGGGAATCTAACTTTTCGTAAGAACTTCGGGGGATATAGAAGTTACAAGAAGATTGGAAATTTCGTTTTATCAAATCTTGTGCTTTCTGAAAGTCATGACAGATGACGTTATCGGTACCATAAGCTCTCCACGTCTTCCAAGAGCCCCAAAATGATCCTGATTTTTTCATACGTGCCAGATCTGCTGTAGGATCTAATACTAAATTATCAGCTAAAACCCATTGAATATTCATTATACGCTCTTTAATACCTTCCATTGAAACCCATTGGTACAAACCCAGGCAAAAACACCGTCATCTCGGGGACTGGCATTAAATACCAAATCGCCTCTTGTGCCACTCCAGCCCGGTACATCGACTGAATACGATATCATATGCTGTCCTATTCTCAGTTTTTTAATAGTGGTGATACCATCTTCGGATATCTCTATCTGGGGAGTACGATTCACTCCCAAACTCAAACCCTGCGCACGACTCGTACCTATATAGGCGTGATTAGACTTTAATTTTCCTATATTAACAGTAACTTCTTCGTCCCAGATGCTCAATGCCATCTCCGGTGATTCTGTATTAACACCGACACGTTTATTTAAGACAGATAAAGTATTATTGATACTTGCCTCACCAGCTACCGCTAACTCACGTAATGTTCCGACAGACTGTAATCTGCTGTCAGTTACAGTGGGATTTAATGTATTACCCATGAAGATCGCTTGTCCATTGACTTTTACGTCAGAAAATTCTATACCCGTAGTTTTTATCTCGTCGATCACACCAGTTATCAGCTGAGACCTCCATACATCATTTATTTCCGCCAATGTTTTATCCCCGATGCGTTTTGCCAACTCATCCCATGCCGGATTGTCGGTATTGATGGATCCGCGAACTGCCAAATGGTTAATGGTGGCACCATCTACTATGTTTAATTGTCTGGCAGTGAAGGTATTTTCCACTACGGTGTGATCATCCATCAAAGTCAGTTGTACTTGGGTAGTTTGATCATTTATACCCGGAAATACTCGTCTATTTCTTATAGTATTTTCATCTACACGCTTATTAACAATAGAGGTGACATCTATAGATTGTATACGTGATATCGCCGACTGTGTCAATGTTTGCTGTATCGTTTTTTCAATACGATCGATCCAGACGGGATCATTTATCATTTTTTCCACAGCGGCTACTATTTGATTTTTTGTAGCTGTTTCTATTAACTGTTGAATGACGGAAGTATCCAGCGCAATGGTGGATTCAGACATATTTTCTCCTTAAATCTAAAGTACTTATTCTATCACTAATAACTCGAAAATATATTTCGTAACTAAATATTTAATAGGAGTCACAAATGGATGATTTTTTCAAACACGACAGCAGAATCGAAGAAGGCACCACATTACGTGACCTCGAACGAAAATTACATTGGGTTATGTTCCAACTAGCTCAAGCTGGATTGGCATTAGATCTATCCGGAAGTTCGTATGCCTTCCCTGATGATTTAAACTCAAAAGACATACAAAACGATGCTATGTCAGTAGCTTTGAATGCGCAATGCGATAACAAATTGACCGCAGGCTGCGGTGCTCTACAAAATAACCAAAAATAATCATGAAAATTTTAGATATCATCACCGAAGACACAAAATATAATAAACAATTTGATATTTTAGAATCATTTATCAAACATCTAGCTGTTGAAGAAAACATCAATGAAGAGATGATCTGGGAAAGTCTAGAAGACGATGCTGGTGAAATTGATCCCAATCTCGTTTTTAAATTATTTGAAAAATCTGATAAAAATCCCCGAGCAGGTGGCCTTAGCAAGGCGGGTGTGAAGAAATACCGTCGCGAGCATCCCGGAAGCAAGATACAAACCGCAGTAACCACGAAACCTAGTAAACTTAAACCTGGCAGCAAAGCTGCTAAACGACGCAAGAGTTTTTGTGCTCGCATGCGTGGTATGAAAAAGCGCAATACTTCTGCTAAAACCGCACGAGATCCCAACAGCAATATCAACAAATCACTGCGTAGATGGCATTGCTAATTATAGTTTTTTAATTTTTTTAATTTCTTTAATCATGCATCGATGACGCTTTAGTGCGCCAAATACTTTTATCAACAGTAGAAATAAGAAAAAACTATATAATATCAGTAAGAAAAATATCATGATAGCTGACTTTTCACATATTCGGTTATAAGGTCAGCCACATCAACCCCGCAATATGTTTCAAACCCCGCAAATCCCGGATTGCTATTGGCTTCACACACCCTGAACCCACGCTTATCAAATAACAAGTCAATGCCTGCTATATTCAACCCCAAAGCACGGGCGGTTTCTAAAGCTATTTGTTCAATCTCTTTAGTCACAGGATAATTTTGCCCAGTGCCTCCATTGGTGATATTAGCACGAAAATCTCCTTCAGGGGCCGTACGTTTCATAGCACCTAACACTTTGCCTCCCACGACTAGGACACGTAAATCTTCTCCGGGATGATCTCCCAAATACTCCTGGACAATCATAGTTTTTTTATTACCTAAATTATCGATGAATTCCATGAGTTTTTTATAGTCACGCTTCTTTTCACAAAGATAAACGCCCTCGCCATAAGATCCAGTTACTACTTTAACTACGCAAGGAAATCCTATATTATCTGCTACTAGATGATCTACGATGGGAAACCTCACCATCATGGTATTAGGAATGGCGATACCAGCACGACTTAGTATCTGGCTTGTACGTAATTTATCTTTGACTGTTTCTATAGCATCGCTGCCATTTATACATGGTACACCCGCTTGTTCAAAATGCCGCACTACTGCTAACTGGAAGGGCAGAATTCCTGCGCCTAACCTAACAAGAACTAGTTTGGGCAACTTCATATCCTCGCCATTGTATTTGATACCTTTTTGAATATCTCTATTTACTATGATATCAAAGTCATCGGGATGACACATCCTGGCGGCTATACCCTTGGATCTAAAACTCTCAATCAATCTATTTGATTCATATTCATTACGGTCAAGTTTAGTTAGTACTAAAACTGTCATTTTTTGCCCCAATAAATGAAATAGCCGTAATTTAAGTCAGTAACTTATTGACAGATATTGGCTTTTCACCAATATTTATCGCAGGGCTAAGTGCCAGTACTGTGCGCAGATAACTTAGCCCGTAAGGTTCACGAAAGTGCTACTATCCGTTTATTTTCATTAGCACCCAAAGAAAAATAAACGGGGTTAATACCATTACCGGGGTAAGAATCGCCCCTATCACAAAGTTAGTACGTGCCTTTGAATCTTTTTCTCTGTGAAATAGTTTCCAGTGCTCTGAATGATTAGCTTCCATCGTCGTATCCTCCTATATGTAATATAACATTAACATACTTTTACTTATACTAGTATAAGTAAAATTCGCAAGATACATAGAATTTATTTGACAATTATGCCAGTCCAATCACCATCAGGTTCTTGGATTTTGTATTTAGAAATACGAGAATTCATCTCACTATAAAATGTATCTAACTCGCCGCCCCACTCTCCGGTCAATGTGTGGATAGTCTCCAAACAATTATCCCAGTCACGATTCCTATATCTCTCCATTAGATTAGAGTGATCTTCTTTTAATTTAGGGAGTCTGGGGAAATCCTCAAACGGAATTCTTTCTACTACACAATACGCAGTGATTGGCTCGCTAGATTTTATAGTGATGGTATCTAGCTCTAGCACGATATACTTTTCGTCTAATTTTTCCGCTTCTTGCTTTCCAAAAATAATGTTCATGTTTAAGTTCTCCGTTAAATAGTTATGTTACTTAAAAATATACCAAAAATTTTATGGCTTTTAGTTTTGATCTTATCAGTGATCTTCATCTTGAAACGTGGTCCGAGCGATTCAACTGGGAAAATCAACCCACGTCCCCCATATGTGTGGTAGCTGGCGACATTTCTTGTGATCGTGCGCTAGCCATAGATACTTTAGAACAACTGAGTGAGGCATATAATGTAGTGATCTACATCGATGGGAACGCCGAGCATGAATACTATTCCGGCGGTATTTCAAACAGTTATAGAGAACTTCAGACACTGATCTCCCCCATGGAAAATGTAATTTTTATGCAGGATAATGTAGTAATCATAAACAATGTGGCATTCTTGGCCACAAACGGTTGGTGGGGTTATGATTTTGATTCGGCACTATCATTTGAACAAAGTATAAATTGGTATCAAAATAAAAAAAACATTAGTCAATATTCAGCTCTAGAGATCAAAGCCTATGCCGAACACGATGCCGCGTATATGATTAAAAGTATCAAAAAATTACAAACACAGAAAGATGTAAAATCCATTGTAATGATATCACATACAGTACCGGCCCCATGGATTATATCACACGACATAGAATTAGTAGACACTTGGCGATTCAACACTATGGGGAATTCACAACTAGAAATGGCATTGAAAGAAGACACTGAAAACAAAATTAAAATTTGGTGCTTTGGGCACTACCATAAATCTGTAGAAGTAGTTAAAAACAACATATCTTACATCAGCAACCCTAGAGGCATCAGTAACAGTATACATTCACAAGTAGCCTACTACCCCAAAAGAATCGTCTTGTAAACAAATGCCATCAGCTAATGCCGTCGGATTATGCTGATTCAGGTTCTAATTTAATTTGCAAAGGATAGTTTTGATTACGTGCGCTCATCGTTACTTCTATACCCTTCTGCTCTGCGATTTCAAATGGCAGTACTGCTACCACCGCCGAACCTGTCTCATGTATATCTTGTGTGATTTGTACGGCTGTTTCTATGGTATAATTAAAGAAATTCATTAATGATTCAATAACAAATTCCATTGATGTAGTATTATCGTTTAAATAAATGATTTTAAACATAGATGGTTCTTTAAGATTAGAATCAATATTAGTGTGTGCTATTACATCTGTATGTGCCATTTTAATTCCTTGTTAAGCTGTGGGGGAACTAGCTCCCCCACAGTATTTATATTATAGTACTAGCTTTCGTATGTGATAGCAATTGATTTGGGCTTCTTACTTTCGGGTATGATGCGTTCTAACTTAATTGTGAGAATACCATCCTTTACAAGAGCACCCAGTACTTCTACATTTTCAGACATGGGAAATGTACGAATAAACTTCCGACTTCCGATGCCCTGATAGATGTATTCATAGTGGATTTCTGTAGTATCTGTTGCATATTTCTCACCAGTTATAATCAAAGTATCTTCTTGAACTTTTACATCAATCTCACCTGGTGAAAATCCAGCTACTGCAACTTGAACTTCTACTGTATTATCCCCAGTTTTTAAAATATTATACGGGGGATAATTTTGCGTACTTGCAGAATCAATCTGCTGAATGATGCGCTCAAATACACGATCCATACCTAATGTGTTACGATAAAATGGAGTTAGATCCATTGCTGTGATTCTAGTCATTTATATTCTCCTTTATTAAGCAAGTTTGACTACTGCGGGCCTCATTTGAGCACCCGCAATTATACTACTTCACTCTTTTTCAGTGGCATCGACATCAACGACATTGTCATCTTTACCCGATTCTGATTTTGATTCAGATGCCTTTTGTGCTTCCCAAACAGGAACACTTGCTGCGAGCAGATCGTTCACCGACTTCTCAATACCTTCTTTGTCAGAATCCTTAATCGCAGTTTCAACAGCGGCACAAGCGTCAGATATTGCAGTCTTTTGCTCATCCGTTAATTGATCTTTATAATTGTCAAGCTCTTTCCGGACTAGATGCAAATGATTCTCAGCTGAGTTTCTAGCTGTAATCAACTCTACTTGTTTCTTATCTTCTTCCGCATTGTCCTCTGCTTCTTTAATCATCTGCTGGATCTCAGCATCGGACAGGCCGGAATCGGATTTAATAGTAATCTTATTTTCTTTACCAGTGTTCTTATCTTTAGCACTTACGTTTAAAATACCATTAGCATCTACATCTAATGTAACTTCGATCTGCGGTACTCCGCGACGTGCTGGCGGGATTCCGCCTAGATCAAATTCACCCAATAATTTATTATATACGGCAACTTCGCGTTCGCCTTGATATACTTTAATGGTAACTGCTGGCTGATTATCTTCTGCCGTTGAGAATGTCTGACTATGCTTAGTGGGGATCGTCGTATTTTTCTGTACTAGCTTAGTCATAACCCCACCTGCTGTTTCAATACCCAAACTTAAAGGGGTGACATCTAACAGCAACACATCAGTTTTATCACCAGCTAATACAGCACCTTGAATCGCAGCTCCTGCTGCTACAGCTTCATCAGGGTTAACATCTTTACGCGGTGCTTTGCCAAAAAGTTTCTCAACTGCTTCTTGTACTTTAGGCATACGTGTCTGCCCACCGACTAAGATAACTTCGTCGATGTCGTTGGCTGTGACCTTAGCATCTGCCATGCATGTCTTACAGGGGGCGATCGAACGCGAAATTAAATCATCAACCATGCTTTCAAATTTAGCACGACTGATCGTTACATTAAGATGTTTTGGTCCGGTCGCATCTGCTGTAACATACGGCAAGTTTACAGTGGTAGACTGACTACTGGACAATTCGATCTTGGCTTTTTCAGCTGCTTCTTTCAAACGTTGTAATGCTAGTACATCTGTCTTGAGATCGATACCAGATTCTTTCTTGAATTCAACAACCAAATGATCCATTAAAACTTGGTCAAAGTCTTCACCACCAAGGAACGTATCTCCATTTGTGGCCAATACTTCGATCTGTTTGTCACCATCAATATCAGCGATTTCGATGATTGAGATATCAAATGTGCCGCCACCTAAGTCAAATACTGCTACTTTACGGTCTCGTTTATCAGCTTTGTCTACCCCATAGGCCAAAGCCGCTGCTGTTGGTTCGTTAATGATACGCAATACTTCAAGTCCGGCGATCTTGCCAGCATCTTTTGTGGCCTGTCTCTGACTGTCGTTGAAGTATGCTGGTACTGTGATAACAGCCTGTGTGACTTCCGCTCCGAGATAGTCTTCGGCAGTCTTTTTCATCTTACGTAGCACCTCCGCTGAAACTTGCGGGGGAGCTAATTTTTCATCATTGACTTGAATCCACGCATCACCGTTGGCGGCTTCGACGATAGAATAGGGCATCAAGTCAATGTCTTTTTGTACTTCTTTTTCATTAAACTTGCGGCCGATCAATCGCTTGGCTGCGTAAATTGTATTTTTTGGATTGGTTACTGCTTGACGTTTAGCAGGGGCTCCGACTAAGATTTCGTCGCCGTATGCTATGATAGAGGGGGTTGTTCTGGCACCTTCACTATTTTCGATTATTTTAGCTACACCGTTTTCTAAAATAGCCACACACGAATTCGTGGTTCCGAGATCCACACCGATAATATGCTTAGACATAATTTTCTCCTTTAATTAAGCAAGATTGTATATGAGCCCACCTATTGGCACTCATATAAAGTATTTATTTCTATTATACAAAAATATCAGATTTAATACAATTTTTCTGGTAATTGTTGATCACGCAGGCGTTTACGCAATCTAGCTTTAGCGGCGCCCTTTTTACGCTTACGTGCTGTGGTGGGCTTTTCATAAAACTCTTTAGCACGTAAAGTTTCGAGCAACCTGGATTCTTGTATCTTCTTTTTAAATTTGCGAATGGCTTTTTCAAAATTTCCATCCTTGACTACTACAGTTGTGCCGTATAATTTATCCATTTTCTTGTGCTAAGGTAATAGGTGTATTTACTAGTTTTGGACTGATAGCAATTTTTAGTATACTTTGTTTACGATATGTATGCAGATCAAACATATGAGGCAATAGTATTCTTTCTAATTCGGTATGTAATCCGCGTGCTCCAGTCTTGCTTTCTAATGTTTTTTCTGCGATTAATTCTAAACTTTCTTCTTCAAATTCTAAATCGACACCATCTTGACTAAACAGCCAACGATATTGTTCTATAAAGTTATGTTTTACATCTTTTAAAATACTGATGAGTTGTAGTTTGGTCAAACTTTGCAGACTTACCACGTTGCTAAATCTTCCAACAAATTCTGGTATCATCCCATATTTAACTAAATCTTCGGAAATAACAGTTTCATTGACCATGTCATCGCCATTTTTCAACTGGGCAGCGAATCCCATAGATGTGCCTTGTACACGAGTTTTAACTATCTTGTCAAGATTAATAAATGCTCCACCAGCAATAAACAATATATTAGTAGTATCGATTTCTACATATTGATCTGACTTTCTAGAGCCAGTCGGGCTAATTTTGATTGTTGTGCCTTCAATCAGTTTAAGTAGTGCTTGTTGTACACCTTCTCCCGATACATCGCGAGTTACTGTAGAACTTTCACTTTTTCTAGAAATTTTATCAACTTCATCTAAAAATACGATACCACGTTCAGCACGAGCTACATCACAGTCAGCATGCTGATATAGCCGAGTGATTAAACTATCAGCATCTTCGCCTACATACCCAGCCTCAGTCAGGGTAGTAGCGTCTGCTATAACAAATGGAACGTTTAGATATTTTGCCACAGTCTTGGCCAAAAGAGTTTTTCCTACTCCGGTAGGACCTAACATTAAGATATTAGATTTTTCAACAAAATTGTCTGGGTTATTAATTCTCTTGTAATGATTTGCGATGGCAACTGACAGTACGATTTTAGCACTGTCTTGTCCTACTACATATTGATTTAAATAATCACGTATATCTCGGGGGTTTGGAACTTTTATCTCAGATCTTGTGCTGGTATTTTTCTTATTTTTAAGCAAGCCATCGCATAATTGAACACATTCATTGCATATAGCTACATCATGCCCTACGATGAGTTTACCCACAGTGTCTTTGTGTTTGGAACAGAAAGAGCAATGATTAACCGACTCCATTATATTACTCCGTGCCAGGCATGTTATTAAGATGATATGCGATACGCTCTTGTTCGGCCTCGCTTAACAGTTCAGGATCATATTCTCCGGCATCAATTTTTTCAATTAGATGCTCAATGTAAGCATCATCATATACATATCCGTCACTTAAATTTTTATTGACTTGAATCCATCGCTTACCATTATATTTGTGTAGCTGACTTGGCCAACTATCCACACGTAAAAACATATCACCTTTCGTAGGGTTCTGTGGAAAATTAACACCAAAACCCTGCACTTCACCGGCGATTGCTTCGTTGTCAGCCTCTAGTTTGGTCTGAAATTCTATCAACTCCCGATCGCTCAACTGCAGTTTTTCTAGATGGTCAGGATGATTCCAGGGCAAATGTTCAATCTCATCAGTAGCATTGAGGTCAAGATATTTTTTAAACGTTTCTGTTGGATTATTGATCTTCCAGATTCTCATAGCATGTTGCTGCATCTCGTTACCAAAAGGTTCAATATCTTCTTCGACTAGTTCTTCATCTATACTTGGTTGTGGGATAACATCTTCTTCTGCGGTAACTATTCTAAATTGTGGGACATCATCTTCTATAAAAACGATATGCTGATCTTCATCAGCTTCTTGATCAAAATTAAATTCTATTTGCGCTGCCTCTATTACGGCTTCTCCGGTATCATCAGACAGTGGCATACTATCGATGGGATCGACTACTATATCTTGATATAATAACTCAACTGAGCGTTTGATCTGCTCCTGCTGCTCAGCGGTCAACGGTTCATCTTCATACGTCAGTGGTAATTCTTCCGAGCTAGGGTCATCTTCGGGCACATATGTAAACACAATTTCTTCACCATCTTCCAAGAACGGGCCATCCATCACATCACATGACTTGTTGGGACAAAATGGCCCTATACCAGAAGCGTTTAGCAACGGCGTTTCACACTTTGGACAATCTCCAAAATCTACTTCTTGTTCTGTTACTGTTGCCAATTTATCTACCCAGACTTCATCGGGTGTGCCATATATGCCCGCATCCACAGCTGCCTGTCTATATGCCGAATCGAGATCCTCAAAGAGTTGTTCTTGAGAGATTACCTCACCTGTCGGTAAGAAGTTTTTGGCCGATTCACGTATATGCTCGATTTGTTCATCAGTCAGCGGACCATCATCATCTTCATAACTAGGTTCAGATAGTGTGGGTGATGGTATGTTAGTGTCAGCTTCTTGATGCTTACGCTTTATCCTCTCATCCCTAGTCCAGCCAAAAGTCATCTGACTTGCCAGCAGCATAATAACAGCTAATGGATCAAATACGATAACGATGAGGATAATAATCCAAGTAACCGCTCGTTCTAATAATGATGAGTCTGGATTCGCACCGTATATAAACGCTGCGATGTACTTGATAGGCCCAACTTCTGCTTCAACCTTGCGATTTTCTGCTCGTATCGGCGCGGCTTCTGCGTTAAGTTTACTAATTGTCTTCTGGTTTGTTTCGATGTCTCGAGCAAGCAAAGCTCTATCTTTCTGTTGAGATTTGCGTACAGCATTAGCTTTATCGGCACCCTTCTCGTCTGAGCTGCGCCCCATGATCTGATCCACTGCTTCATCCATTTGTTTAAGTTGTTTGCGATCAGCTTCGATGTTTTCTTTTGCGGTTTTAATTTTTTCATCGTATATCTCAATCTTACTTTGTACATCACCTGATACTAGATTTTGGTCATTGTGAGCCTTGCTGAGGAAACCAAAGATGCCCATAGAGGTTATAAGCATTAACACCACAACTGATATGGTCATGTATACTTTCATAAAACGTGGAGCTCGATGCCAATTGGCTTTTAACCAACTAGCACAAACAAGTTTTCCAATCTCTAGCGCAGATCCCATAACAATAATGGGAATTACTGCCGCTGAAAAGATAGCAGTGAGTCCCGCAACTGAATAATAGATCGCGACTGCTGAAATTGTAAGTCCGGTTAGTAGTAATAAAACGGCTAGTATCATATCTAGTTATTTAGCTCCAGGTTCGATGTTTCTCTGCTATCCATTCTTTACCATCATATTCAGCAATATACCACTCTACATCTGGTGGTATTTCAACGATCTTTATACTAGCATAATTGCCATTTGCTTTGCTACCGAGACGGTTAACTACACTGATCAATGCTGGATCATCGCGCGAAATGCTGTATTCACCCCAAGGTAGATCATTTACTATGATACGCGATCCAAACCGATTCTGTGTATCGCGATCTGGTTGAGGTTCTAGTGTATAAGTGAGACCGGCGAGCTCTAGATACAACATCTTAGCTTCCCAGCTAAGACCAAACCCGCCATGACATGTATTGATAGCTATTCGTCGTATACCGCGCAACTGTTTGATTAATTCGTCATGCTGAGCGGTGCTACTTGATTCTGTCATCGGGATTATCTAACCACAAATAGAAACTTTTTTCACTAGGATGATCGTTTTTAGCCAATGATTGATTATATTCAAGCAATTTTTCTTGATATTGCTCTTCGGTTAACCCATGCCACCCGCAGCACACCCCAGTAGGACTACGACCGCAGCCGCATGATCCGTAGTTGGAATCTACCATTGGTGTCATTTTACTGTCTCTCTCCTATAAGTTTGCCATTTAAGACTATCAAAGCGCCTTTATAAGTCCAATCACCACCAACTTCATCATCGATCCTGCCGGCGATTTTTTTAAACGAAGCACGGCCATTCTCTGTCAGTGTAAATTCTCGAAACTCTTCCGGTGTCAACAGGAATTGAGTAACCGGACCTTTTTTCATGTTTTCCAATAGCTCAAGATCCATCTTTTCAAAGATGGTAAATTTCCTACGCACCGTTTTCATCAGTATACTTCTTTGATTACAGAGAATTCAGTATCTGGCCACTTTTGTTTGAACTCGTCAGTTTTAACATAATCATTAAAATCTTTAGAGTTAAAAAATGTCTTAGTAAACTCTGTTTTCATACTACCTTTTTTAGTTATCGTGAGATAAATTGATTTTGCTTTACCGGCCATGTTCTTTCCTATAGTAGTTTGTCAATGTTCTTGGAATTGCGTTTAATTTCTTCAGCGGCATTAGTAAGTATATTAATCATAAGCTGATTAAAAGTGATATCTTGATCATGCGCCATCTTCATCAAGAATAAGAGTTCATCATCAGGAAGTTCTATGGGGACAGAAACACGAGTATCATAATCTTCACCATCTTTAATGGCCATGAATTTCTGAATAAAATCATCATCAACATCTAGATCAATATAATTGACACCGTCCCATGCTTCATCTGTGCTGTCCGAAAGACCACGTTTCTCTGATTCGTCGCGATATAGATTCTGATGTTCTTCGGCAATCATGCGATAAGCACGATCATTGGTATAGTCGCATACACTAACTTCATACACCGTTTGATCCTCAGTGTCAAATACGACATGAGAACTATAACCACCATTACCATGGATACCATTCCAACTATCTAATTGATAAGCGTTGGGGCCGAAGCAATGCCATCCATACTCGCAGCCTTCTGTGATTTTATATTCTACTAACTCCATCCATTCTTTCATAGATAACATGCTGTTGCTCCTTCTACATTTATATTAACTAGTATACAGCATATCATGAATAAAGTCAAGTCTTAAATACCATCTACATCATCGGGATCATCTATCGGAACCCACCCCAATCGTAGTAAATCTGAAAGTATTTCTTCACTGACACGACCTTCGGATATATAGCCGTCTCCGTCTGCTCCAGTAAGCCCATATCCGACTTCGGCATTACCGATACCGCTGCAATACCAATCCATATAATCGCCGTCTTCACGCATATCAGCTATGATTCCGCTCGCATAGCGCCAGCTACAACACCAGGTTATATCTTTCAAGACTGCCCAGATATCTTGCTTTTGCCAGATTTGGTTACATATAGCGGCATACAAATTCTGCGCATAAATATCCGAATTTTTAACCTTATCGCAAATCCATTTAGCATTAATCAAGTCATCATCTAAGTTGGGAGCTTTATCTACTTGATCGACGGAACCCCTTGATAATCTAAGATTTTTCCAATTAGGACTTTTGACAGTCATGGTTATTACAGTTTTTCACCTTCGTCAAATCCACGAAATCTAGCAAATCTAGGAAAACGTAAACTGTAAGAGCCGTCTTGATTCTGTGTAACGGCGTCTGCCATTACTTCAACTATATCCCCAATAAGCTCGTACCTACTGATCCAATAACTATCCCTATCAGAATCAGTAAACCCGCTTCCAACATTGACTCTAATTTGTTTGCCATTATCCATTCCTTCACAAATTAATGCGCCCAATTTCCCCACATTTCTGCCAGTGCCTTCTTCAAAGCCAATAATAGCTAGATCAACTGTAATCACTGGCTTCCATTTCAGCCACGAACTGCTGCGTTTACAGGCATACGGAGCTGATAAATCTTTGATCATGATACCTTCTAAGCCAGCGATAACAGAGTCATTGGCATAGCGACGCAACTGATCATGCCCTTCGGCGGTGCTTAAGTCTACTTCTAAACCCTGTGTCACACGCAAACAAGGCTGACTCTCGATTATCTCGCGTTGTTTTTCCAGTAATTCCGTACGCTCACGCTGAGACTGCTTCCACAGACCTTGTTCAAATTCTGGTAAAGGTATAATATCAAAGATGTTATAAACCATTTCTTTGGTTTCTACATCACGCTTGCGCTGTGCTTGCTTCATAAGAGATTGGAAACTTTCCCCCACGATTTCACCGTCAAATACCCATCCGCTTGTGTCATAACCATGTATGGCTTCCACTTCTTCTTGGATATTTGCCAATGCTGCTTGAATGTCGGGAAAGTTATCAAAATTCTTTCCATTACGACTGAATAACTGGATATTGTTTCGCTTGATTAAGGCTAAGACACGTACACCATCTAATTTGCCTTCCAGTCGTTTTTTACCCTTCATTTTAGCAGGTTGATCGTTAGAATCCTGTGCTAACTGACAGGTAAAAACTGGTATAGCCCATTCAGTTTTTCCCAATACCTTATTGAGTGTGCGCTCAGATATGCCACAACGGAGATCTTTGATCAGCACCCTGCGACAGAGTTGATTCCATTCCGTACTATCGAATAGTTTACTAGTATCCGCTATGGCGTCTCTAGCGGCATAGCCAGTTAGACTACGGGTACGCAATGCCTCGCATAGTGCCCAGAACTTTGGCCAAGAATTTGGTCTATTTGTGAGCCCTTCTGTTTCGGGCACTTTCCTTACTCCAAACACATAGTAAGGATTATACGCCTGGTAGCAGTTGAACAAAAAACATTGTGCGTTGGCCGAACCTAATTTTGACGCCATCAGTGCCTTTTCAATCACAGATTCTTTGTGCAGTCTGCTGTCAGAGCTTTCTAAGTCGCGTATCCAATCGGCGGCCAATGAGATTCCTTCAAATATTGAAGACCCGTAGTCTATTAACATGTATTTACTCGCTGCTAATTGTTGGTAATATACAAATTATTGCGTTAGTGCTACACCGTTTGCTAATTCACCTGCCTTTGGCTCGATAGTATTTTTAGAAACTGCGGCGGACATCTTTGCTTTTGGGGCCGCCGCTTTGATTTCTTGTTCTAACTCATTTTGAAGAGAATTATCTGTCTCGTTATTTTGACTATCACGTTGTAGTCGCTCTTTTAACAAACGATTGGTATCACCGATGGGATAACGTACCAAAACAAAAGTGCGGTAGCTGCGATTTTCGGCTACTACCCTAGTATCTTCGATGTGGTAACCAGTCATAATCGTGTTTGCGATGACTTTTTTGACAGTAACAGAGGTTTTGTCTGAAAATACTGCTCCAGCATTGTCTGACTTCTGCTGTTTGATCAATGCGTTCATTGCTCCATTGATGGTATCTGCTACCTTCAGCTGGGCATCTAAAAGAGCTTTTTCTCTACTCATAGATAGATCGGCACTAGTTGCAGTACCAGAGAAGTAGATATAGTCATCAGTTGCGGCAGGAGGTTTTAGATACCAGTTAGGAATATCTATGGTCATAGGACTCTCAATTTTACCAACTGCTTCAATCTTTTGATCTTTTGGAACAACGGGCGCCGGGGCGCTAGCTGCCATTTTTGGAGTTGTAGAGCAACCTGCTAACATAGTAGCGGCAATAGCACTTACGATAATAAGACGTTTCATGATTTCTCCTTATACGGAAATTAAATTAATAACATTACTCGAGAACTAACTTTACATTCATACAGTATAACATCATTTTTACCATTTGTCAACCACTTGCCAATCATTATCTTGTATTTGACACGCGATACCCTGTTTTGATATCAAATCCCCCACTCTTCCTTCAGGTTCGATAAACCATCTGCAAGCAGCCCCGCGATATTTAAACTGTTTGGGGAAGTTTGGATGGGGTTTAAGTTCACTTTCCTTAACATGTTCACCAACGGTGACTTTACGAATCTGTATTTCTGGTTCGTCTGTACAGACCATATCTTGTTCTACATTTATATTATCAGCAGATACACTAGATAGTAGTCGATTTTTTCCAGATGTCATAGCTCCGGCACATAATTGTTCAAAATTAACGGTATCTGATGTCACATTCTCACCTTCTACATTAATCCAAGTATCATTTACTTGAGCTCGAAATTTAACTATACATTTATGTTGACTATTAGCCAACGGCACTACTGTACGCTTTACATCTGCTACGGTAACCATTTTCGCAATACGTTGATTAGACATTGCCACACGATAATAACAACTGGCATAGACAGTATCGGTATATGCTGCTAATAGTAATATTATATAGAATTTGCGGGACATGTTGACCTCAATGACCAAATGACGTTTTTAGCTTTAGCAATATATTTCCTATCTTCTTCAGTTTCAATCCCTTGATGAGCATCTTGATATGCTCTTATTTGACTATTTAAATATTCGATTTGTGATCTAGCTGCCATACAATTAGGTCTAACGTCTCGTATGTCATCGTACGACAGTTTAGTGGGATGACTAGCACAGCCTGAAGCCATAACTGCTATAATTAAAATTAATTTTTTCATCGTTGTCTCGTAAATCTGTTGTCATAATTGATGTATACCAATTGTGGTGACATCGCAGGTAAAGGAGTATAATAGCTAGATGTCGTCTGTGTATGGTATGCCGGTGGAGTTGTTATCACAACATAATTCGTAGTTGGCGGGGGTGACGGCGATGGTATATATGCGGGGGGTGTATAGGCCGGGGTCGCTAGCCCGGGTTCTGGTAGTACATCTGCCAAAGCCGATGTACTAAGAAATAATGTTATCAAACATAATTTTTTAATCATTTGATCACCATGAACTATTATAAAATACTTTCAGCCCCAAAAATAACTCTGCCCTAGCTTGCTTTACGAATTCTAAATCATCTTTCTTGTAGTATTCGTCAGACCCTTCGCCATAAAAAAATCCTGTTGTAGCTGGCAACTGATCATTAACGACATCGTTATATAGCCTTTCTATATCCGACCATGTAAGTTCGAGCTCAACACCATTAAACATAGGGTGTTCTTCGTCTTCGCGAGCACCGGGACGACCTTTTTCTTCCCATAATCTCTCCATCCAACCTTGTAAATTTGGATGTTTCCTTCGATACCCAATCTCCCTAGGTTCTTCTACATCGGGATTAGTAAACTCATGATTTTCAGAATCATAACTGCCAGTTTCGTAGAATTTTTTACGCTGTCCCGCTTGCGCAGCCACGTACATGTATTGATCTAATCCCATATGTATTCCTTATTGCTATTACATTGTTTATGCAAGCATTATACACTAAATTTGTCCAAAAGTCAACCATAAAAAAAGCCCCTTAGCGGGGCTATGTTGTTTTTACACAACATTTCGGATCTCTTGATACCTCTTTAAAGCCTTCATTCTCGCCACCATCAGCCTAATTTTTACATAATCGCTAATATCTACTGCCGGTTCAGATATCAATTTTCCATAATCTTGAACTCTGCGGTTCCTACCAAGTACAGTATCATCATCTATAATGACATCATCAAAGTCACTGATATCAACTAATTCCGATTTCCTAAGTACGACTTTTTTCTTAGCGTGGGGGGACTGTTTATGGGCAGATTTCAAGAGATGAGTCGAAGGTATCTTATCCATGCTAATCGACGAAGCATCAGTTGCTGGACAAGTAACTGCGGACATGATCAAAGCTATCACTAATATCTTAATTTTCATATGGATTAATATACAAGATTGTACTGTATATAGTATTAACGCATCGGCATGCTATTCCGTTGACACGATTTGGTTAAGTTGTTTTTGGTTGCGGATAAGGGTACTGAGCAGGAGTCAAAACTGCCTGTGCGGGTTTAGGATTTGGTATTATTGTTGGGTTATTACTAGTGTTTATTCCAGATGCAGTCAACGCTGTATTGATCTGCCCTTGTCTCATAGATCCGACAATGGCTTGACCAGTTAATGTAGATGTATCTGCTACAGCTTCTATATATTGTGCCGTGCCACCGATGGATGTATCTTGTCCATAATTTGGTAAACCAAAAATAAATCCATACATAGCTGTTTTACTGTGTGCTACATATTGACCAAAATTGATCGTTGAGTCAGCCTGAAGGCTGAATTCATTTTCTAAATGAGCCACCATAACAACCCAGCTATTATTTAATTGTGCTGTTTGTGTGGGATAGACGACTGTCAAATGTCCTATTTCTGTATTTGCTGCCGGAATCAGACCAGTATACATAGCACTATCGATAGAGACATATGTGCCGGCTGCCGGGAGCCCTGGTGGGATAATCACTTCATTTGTTATCCCAGTACTATACACGCCATTTATACAATCAGTCATAGTAGTATAGATCAGATTCAAATAAGTCAAATCCATAGTAGACATGGTAGCCACTATATCATTGAAATTTTGTGTATAAGGTATACCCGCTGCTGCTCCGATGACATCTGATACATTGATAGTACCATAATTTCCTGTTCCCCCACCAAAGCTAAGCCAATAGTTGGCAGTAGCCTGACTAATAGGGGATGTTTGAGCATTAACTAGCGGTAAACCATACATAGTCTGTATCGAAGACACCGCATTGGCAAATGCTGGTAAACTTAGTCTGGCGACCCCCGATACTTGCTGTAAACTAACAGCAAGAGCCTTATTAGCCAGTGCCTGATCTGGTGGGATTATCTGAGCAAGTTTATCGTATGCTGTCATGCCGTAGAACGTAATGCCGTAGGAGGCAGTACCCTCAATAATGTGCTGTTAACAGTACCATCTGAATTAATATAGATACTCTGACTCACGTTATTAATATCGGTAACCGTGAGAGTCTGAAAACTGTTAGGGAATAATACGTAAGGATTTAATAAATCTGCCATACTATTGATGTTTAATGGTGTTTGTCCAGCTGTGGCTACAGGTTTTCTCGGAGGCGGTGGCGGCGCTGGTAGAGAATTTACCGGCTGTATATCTACTGTATAGATTCCAGAAAATCCTGATGACATAAAGGTCCAATCCCAATAATAAGTGCCAGCGATACTTTCACTTATGATAAACGTACAAGATCCTGAACTATCAAAAGTATATCCAGCACTGACTGCCCCGGCAGGGTTTGTCGATCGCGATATCCAATTGAACGAAGTTTTCGGAATACCACCTGTTACATATATCGTCACCGTTTGATCAACATAGGCACTAGTCGGGCCAACAACAGAAGGTGGCAGAGAATTTCTTATTCCAAAAACTTGTAAGATTTCTGCTAATTTTCCATTCTCGTTAGTGATGTTCAGCATGGCAGTATACATCGCCTTCTGATCAGGGCCAGATACTGTTAGATTCTGATCGTTTAAAGCCAGTACTGTATCTAAATTTACACCATGGGCGGCAAAAGTTATAGCTAAGGTAGACGATATTCCGCCCAATAAAGCCAATTGTTTAACCAATGCCGAAGGTGTTCCAAGTTCATTTAGGTTGTTTAAGTTTATTAATGATCCTAAATTTGCGAGATCTTGAGCAAATTCTGGCGTGCAAACATTGACCGATGTTATCTCACCAGTCACCATATTATTTGTGTTGGTAAATGTATTTGCTAGATATGTTTGCGAATTTACGGTGCTATTGATAAATTGATTGGTTAATTGGTAATAACTCTGCGCCTGAGCAAACAACTGCGCGAAAATCGTGAGATCGGCAGAGGGGAGATAAGAGTTGGCCGTAGATTCCAAAAAATTTGTAAAGCCCTGTACATTAGAATTTCCAAAAGCATTGGCGTAGGCTACTGGTAAACTATCACCCAATGTAGGACAACTATTTGCGCCCATAGATTCAAGTGCTTTAATCGTTACATTACTTAAAATAGGAATGTGAACATTAGAATTACCGACATTGCCAGTCGCACTTGCTCCGAGCAGTATAACATTTCCCACTGGTAAGAGGACATCATACGCATCTATCGAAAGAATTAAATTCGCACTTACCTTTAATCCTTCATTCTCCATTAGCCCTGCCCCGGCAGTTAATTGTAACGGCGTCAATGTGCTGTAACTAGTAGACATTGACTATCTCCATACTCTTACCGTAGGGTTGCCAAAAAGTCGTATATGACCGCAACTATCAATATCTGTGGCAGTTATCACCGGCACAAGCCCTGCCCGAACTGATGTAGTCATTCCTATTGTAAATGCGCAGGTGTGTGGCGGCTTTCCGTCTATATGCGGGGTGACTGGCATAAAGTCCACCATTATAGGTCTCAACCCCACTCTCACAGTAGGATTGCCACCCAATGCTATGCCGCCGCAAACATTTGGATCACCCATTGTAACTACAGGCCCTGGCATATTTTATCCCAATAATATCTTACTGTTTCTCACCGGTTTGATTCCGGTAGTTGCTTCTAGATAATGATCACAGACTTCTTCTCTTGTCTCACATAATAGAGCAACTGATGCTTTATTTATAAACATGTTTTCTTTAGGATCGCCGGTAAAAACTGTAAAAATCAATTGAATGCCCTTTTCAGTAGGGACCGCAGTTAACGGCTGCGCTACCGTATAAGAGTCGTCATCCTCTGCTATAATTTTACAAACTAATTCGCTGGCATTGTTAAGAGCAAGTGTGTAAACTTTATTTAATTCTACTTTCATGTTATCCTTGTAAGTTGTTTTTTAATTCAGTGAATCCGCCAATCAATTCGTCATCCAAAAAGATTTGAGGCATTGTTCTAGCTGTGGGTACAGCTTCTAATAACTGATCCTTGGTCCAGTCTTTGTTAATATTACGTTCCTCAAATTCAATGCCCTTGACCTTAAGTAGTGCTTTTGCTTGTTCGCAGTAAGGACATTGATCTTTGCTCCAGACTATCGCTTTCATACTGTCTTCCTTCTATTGTTACTGGTATTTACAGCGCGGGCAACTCATCGTAATTTAATGTATCGCTCATCACCCCGATGACATAGTTTGTACTTTCAGTTTCCTGAAGAGCCGGCTGCTTGTTTGAGATATTTACATGCTTTGTAAACCAGGGTATCGGGGTCGATTTTGGGGCTGGTTGCTGATATTTGATACCGATGTCTTTGAGGGCTCCAACTGCGGTATAGTCTACGAAGTCTTTGAGAATATTAGCATTGAGGCCGATCACAGGACCCTTCTTAAACAAGTAATCTGCCCAGGCTTTTTCTTCGCGAATCACATCTACATAGAGTTGGTAGACTTCTGCTTCGCAAGCTAGCTTGGCCTCGGCAAAACGCGAATCTTCTTTCACAACTTGATTGATCAAATATGCTGTCCAGCCCTTGTGTAATAATTCATCTTGTAAAATAAGACTGATAATATTGCCATTACCGATAAAGATTTTATTCTCAACCATGGCTAGACTAGTGGCAAAACTTACCATAAATCGAAACGCTTCGAGAGCGTAGCTGGCATTTAACGCCAACCAAATAGCTTTAATATGCTCTTGTTCTGATATAGGTTCTCCGGCTTCTTTACGACAATTGATAATGTGTAGTGCGTCATAATAGTTGCCCACACTACTAGCCATGTCGACGATTTCGTTAGTGTCGTGTATGGTATTGAAGACCTCTTTAGGGACATTATAGATATTGCGAATAATATGACTATAACTCTTACTATGAACATTAGTTTCGAAAAAAGTCCAGTTATAGACCAAGGCTTCTAATTCTGGCAGACTAATAACTGGGGTAAATATCTGGCTAGGGCCACGACCTTGTAAACTATCCAGAGCAGTTTGTCGCAATAAGTTACTAGTAAAGATATGCTTAACCGCATCGCTAGATTCTTTGAAATCATTAGCATCTTTGGTAAGACTAATTTCTTCCGGTTGCCAGAAGAATCCGCGGGCGGTAGCTTCAAAGTCAGCAATCTTCTTGTATTTAATTTCCTCAAATCTCTGTACTGTCACCGGACCAGCAGGATCGAGAAACATCTTACGGTTAAGGTAGTCTGTTTTTGTTTTTAAATTATATTGCTCTTTTGACATTATTTTTCCTTAGTAAATTTTCCTGTGATGTAACACAAAGGTTCCAATACACTGCGATATATGCGACCCAGCGTGTCTCTGCGATGACTCTTCATTTCTAAATAGATATCAGCAGTTCTGTGTCTAGCAATATGTTCTAATGCTATTTTAACTAATCGGTTAGTTCTGCCCTCTTGTTTAGCATAAGCTACCAATGGTAAGAACAAGGCATGATAGCCACGTTGATAAACCACAGATTCGGGCATATTAGCACTATGATGCAACCATATGGCATTGCGATATGATCCAAACCCGTATTCATCGTTCATCATGGTACATACAATTTTGCCGCCGCCCGAGACGAATTTGATTGCCTTACCGGCTGCATCGGTACAAGCATCTGCTACCTTGCCACCTGTTTTAACAAACCCGTTTTCAATGGCATACCCGGCATCAGTGAATGTTCGTGCTGTTTCAGCGGCTCTGCTCTGTACTAGATTAGTCAACTCAGCCTGGTACCGATCATGTATAGACATGTAGGTATTGTATACCTGCTGGCGACTGTTGTAAATGGCTATACTGGTTCGATAGGACTGCATACCCTCGTCTATTAGTTCTTTGAAATCAAAGCTACCGCTAACATCAACCCCGTCGATGCCCACATACGCGGCAAGATCTCCGGATACACCTATAGTGACCTTGCCGTCGTTGTAAGTAGCACGTCCTCCGGCACTAGCCTCAAAATGATCATCGCCATAAGTTACACCGGCTTTTGCCTGACCGCCCGCCGGGCCTTCTTGTAATGTAACACTACCTTCTACTCCCACACAACTACCGATGGCCACACCACCCTCTACCTGGGCACCGTTTTCGCCAATTTCAATAATCATCTCGGCCTTGGACCCCGACTCGGTATACACGCAACCGTCAGCAGCTACCGTTGTGTCTGGTCCGTAAGGATCTTCAACGTGAGCATCTACCCCTGCCCCAGATTCGGCTCGCACTATGCAACAAGCGCCAGCTGTGACATAAGCATTGTTGCCTGTGGTGCCAGCGCCCGCATAGGCTTCTTCAGTCACTGTCAAGTCTACCCAGGCACGCATTCCACAACCAATATATTCGTTGCCTACTTCTGCGGTGGCTTCGGCACCCACACTGTATTTTTGTCCAATATATACCGATGCCCCAGTCTTGCTGACTTCTGCACTGGCTGATTGTTCGTATGTAGCATAGGCAGAAACCTCGTAACTGGCACTAAATCCGCCCCCGGATACTGAATCGGATTTTGATATAGTTACGCCGTCACCATTATTGTATGCTACGACCTTTTTGCCGTCGGTTGGATCTGTAGCTGGATCTTGAGCAGGATTGAATCTGCCTTGGTGTACCGAGTATAACGCTCGTATCTGTGATAGTGTCAACACTGAGCTGTATGCTCTGATCTGTGCCAAGTTGCCTTGGAAGTTTTCACTTGCTCCGGCGTTGTAAGCAATGCCTAACCCTGTATTGATTCTAGCACTTTTTGGAAAGCTATTATGTGTGTTGTCTAACGCACCGTCTACAAAAATCTGTGCTTGTCCTGTAGCAATGTTACGGGTAACGGCCAATTGATGCCATCTTCCGTCATTGTAGGTCTTGTTAGATACAAATGTAGTATCAGGCTGACCCATACCAAACACAATGCGTCCTTGTGCCATACCAATGCCCATGTCAGCGACATCGCCTCCTAGCTCACCGCCTACCATCATGGAAGACTGATACCACGGAGCATTTGGGTTACCACGAGTAGAAGTTGTGTTGAACCATATGATCCATGTCATGTCATTGACCACTGGCATACCTATATTGGCACGTCGGACATCGCCATCAAAAGAGAAATAGCCACCAACATCGGTGTTATATCCCTGAGACCCGTGTGTCAAGGTAGCATTGAATCTATTATTACTGTCAGTCCATATATTACCTGAAGTATAGTTAGACGCATCTAGATTCATCACAAGATTTTTGGATGATGCAGAATTATAGCCACCTGCGTTTGAAGTTCTAATAGAAACAGTACTCATAGGTACTTGTTTCCACCTTGCTCGATTCATTTGATCTTGTGCGGCGTTTAAATCTTGATGTGCTTGATTGACATTGTCTTTGGCCGAATCAGCAGATGCCTTAGCGGCAATAAGATTTTTTATGTTACCTTCGATAACCATACAGGCCGATTTGGCAAGTTTGTTATTTTTGCCTTGTATGCGAACATAATGTTTGCCGGCACGTACAAATACTGTGCTGTTATACTCTTTTTGCTGGCCACCAATGTCGGCCAGCGGTTGCTGATCTATCCAGGCTTTGCCCGAATCATCCACCGAGCCTCTAAAGTTGTAGTAAGCATCCACAGGAAAGTCAACCAACCAAGTCCAATCAAAAAAATCTGTATTGCCAATCCAAATACCATTGTCATTTAACAGTTGGCAATAATTACCTTGAGTAGGTTGATTGTTTAGGGGAACTTGTACGCCTTGATAATCAACTGTGGCAGTCCTCATGTTCCATATACGCATCAACTGTGTGTCATCATCGATGATCATGGCACAGGCCTTGTCGCCACCTGTGTCATTGCCTCGGCAACGGATGACGTGATCGCCGCCGCCAATCCACATCACTTGGCTGGTCACTTGGCTGTAATTTAGATCGCTCTTGGGAAGATCAACTCCGTCGATACTGAACATGGCCCAGTTATCGGCAGAATACTTGAAGTTGTAGTAGCCATCACCGGGAAAGTTCACAGTGGTGGTAACATCAATCTGTTGTTTTTCTGTAGAGGTCTTGGTTTGACCCCATTTGTTCTTGGTCGTGGTTACCTTGTCTTGTGGCCATACTCCATTGTCGCGCAACCACTGACTATAGTCGCGATTTTGATCACCCTGACGCCAAGACATTAGGTTGGTATTTTTCAAGTTAAAAAGCTGATTTACGGCCATGTTATTTTTCCTCTGGTTTGGATTTGCTTAACGCACTTCCTGTTAGTAGCGCGCCAAACGCTAGGTGAAATACTCCGGCCCCTTGTAGTGTAAAGGGAGAATAATCTCGTGATATCACTTGTAATAGTTGTAGCTGTATCGCAGGATCAAATGTTCTCAGTTCTGTGGCAATAAATTCTTTTAATCCAGCACCTTTGGCCGCTGTGATGGCCACGGGCATAACTACAAAGTCCACAAGGCATATAATTGCGTAGACTACAGCCAGAACTGTTTTCCAACCTTCGTCACGTTGCATCCAAATGAAGAAGCGTTTCATGTCAGAAACTCTATTGTTATTTTTCCAGACACAGTATTCCAGTTCATCATAGCTTGCAACTTTCGCATGACTCTTCGTCATCAAAATCTATAGCTTCTAACATAATAGGTGCTGCTTCTGCTTCTGCTTTAGATCCTTGTTTGTCAATTAGTGAATAATATATCGTTTTTATTCCCCATAACTGCGCTTGCATCAGATTCTTAGCGATTAGTGTCGTTGGCACCTTGCGGTCTAAGAAATGCTTGGGCGAGTAAAAAGTATTTGTCGAAATAGATTGATCAACATAGGCCGCAAGCACAGCCGCTGTCTTAAGATAACCATCGCAATCTGTCTGATCCCACATAAGCTGATATCGATTTTTAAGTTTGGCATACTCGGGAACTACCTGTGTAAAAGATCCTGCTTTAGATTCCTTAGTACTGATCAAACTCATGGGCATCTCTATTCCATTAGTGCTATTGATAACCACACTACTAGACTCCACTGGAGCGATAGCCATAAGTGTAGCATTTCTAACTCCCCATTCTTTCATATTGATTCTTAATGTTTCCCAATCTAGCTCTGGGGCGAAATCTGCTAGCTCATTAACACCATCAGCTCGCAATTCCCAAGGAAACACACCCTGTCCGTATCGCGTTTTATCGCTATCTAAACAAGCACCACGTTCTTTTGCTAGCTCAACTGTAGCTTCTGTCAAATAGTATGCTTGATGCTCCATCCAAGATTTAACATCTTGTAAAGCATCTTTGTCACCGTATTTGTAACTACGTTTAGCATGCCAATAGGCTAGATTGGTGACACCGATGCCGATTGGCCTAATCTCATCGTTAGATAGTTTTGACTGTATCGACAAAAAATCCTGATAATCTAAAATATTATTTAGACTGCGCTGCAATATACGGCATGCGCGACGCATATCTTCGGGATTGCGAAAAGCGCCCCAATTTATGCTGCCCAATGTACATAAACTTATGCGCCCTTTATCATCATCTAACCTCTTAAACGATTTATTTGGTAGTACCACCTCTGCACACAAATTCGATTGATATATCGGGTGTACTTTAGGATCAAATGGGCCTTGTTTTTGTACGTTATCTGTAAACATCAAGTAAATGCGACCAGTATCTGTTCTCTCTTTTAAGATGCCACCTTTGAATACATCTTCGGCATTCATTATCTTTTTGCGCAGGTCTGTGCGCTTTTCATATTTTACATACAATTCTTCAAATTCTTCTATATCGCGATAAAACGCTTCGTACAAATCAGGTACTTCGTTAGGATCAAAGAAAGTAATGTTTTCCTTGTTCTTGAATCGACGCCAGAAGAACTTACTAAGCACTACAGCATAATCGAGATGTCGTACACGAGTCTCTTCAGTACCTTGATTATTCTTCAGTACAATAAGATCATCAAATTGATAATGCCAGATTGGGAAATACACCGTACAACTAGCGTTCCTGATGCCGCCTTGGCTGCAGCTGCGTAGATCCCCAAACCACTTTTTTAAGAAAGGTATCATGCCAGTGTGCATGATTTCTCCGCCACGAATCGGAGAGCCTAATGGACGTAATCTTCCAATCTCCAATCCTATACCAGCTCGTTTAGCAGCATACTTGGCCATCATCTCGCCGCTGGCAAAAATACTATCTAAATCATCATCGCTACGAATGAGAACGCAACTAGAAAACTGTTTTGTCGGGGTTCCTAACCCTGCCAGTACAGGAGTAGCAAGAGTAAACAAGCCGTCACTAGCGGCAGTGTAGTACTCTTTAATATATCGCATTCTCGCAGAATTGGGTTCTTCTTTGTGAAATACTGTAGCTGCTGCCACCATGTAGCGTATCTGTGGAGTTTCATATATTTCCTTTGTGGCGCGATTACGCACCAAATACTTCTCTATCAACTGCTCGATAGCGGCATACGAATAACCCTCATCTTTTTCGTGATCCAGCATATCATTCATCTTGTTCCAGTCTTCTTCGCTGTACCACTCTAATAACTCAGGTGTGTATAATCCAGTAGCAACATTCTTTTTAATGATCTCATACAAGTGCGGGGGATTATAGCTACCATATACATCTTTGCGTAACATCGATAGTCTCTGTTTACCAGCGACGTATTGATAGTTGGTATGTCCGACATCGGGGTTCGATTCTACATCGATCAAATCTACTATAGCCCTTAACGTTATACCGTCAATTTCTGTTGTAGTAATGCCGTCGTAAAAATGTAACTGAGTGCGAATTTCAATCATCGACTGACTTACATCAGCTATACCTTGACAGATTTTTGATACTTGTGCTTGCCATTTTTCAATAGTCAGCGGTTCACGGACACCGCTACGTTTTACAACTGTAATCATGGTACTCTCGTTTTTAATTTTGTTAAAACTTTTGATTTACTTGCTGTCGTGTAAATCGTTTCTTAATTTTGCTTGTCAGTGGAGTATTTACTAGTACTTCCGCATCCCAATTAAGTATATATTTTCCTTGATTGACTAGGACTAAATTATGCCCTTCTTCGGTTAAAACCAACTCTGCCGACGTCAAATCCTTATGGTCAATCATACTTAAAGTATACAGTATTCCTAATCCACGAGCAAGCTCGCAGTAGATGTCATCGTCTAATAATTGCCAAGGATCAGGCCACGTCGCCTGATCATCCCAATGCAGATGATAATTTCTCCAAGGGGCATCAACCCACCAACTGTTTATATGTGTTAAGGCTTCATCTAATTCAATGTGCTGGCATTTGTCCCGCAATTTTGCCCAAGAATCTAACCTACTATTGAAATCTTTAGGCCACATCAATTGAGATAGCTGATAGAATAACTCATCAAAATATTATACCCTGCTACAGGTTTTGTGGAGTATAGAATTGAAACATTATTACCAGACTGCGAAGCTATCAAATGGCCATATCCGTTTTTTGCATCTAATGGCCAATGCGCATTTGCTACATAATCATCGCTATAGCTGATACCACCACCTTGTAAGCTAGAAACTAAGAAAGTGCCAGTGCGATTTCCAGTACCATCAATCTGTGACATAGAATAATCTATTTTGAAGGATGTTGCTGTGGAACTAACATTGACCACAAATGCTATACCAAATGTAGTGTTGTCAATCAATGTCGCGTGCAGTCCAGATTGAACTGTCTTTGTACCCAGCTGAATCTGAGATCCGTTAGTTGTGGCGATACTTAGTGTGTCATTTATATTGACTCTGGGATAAACTATGGCATAACTATCTGCTCGCTGAAACATATCACCGATGCTGACATTATTATCGCCACCAAATACAATGATGGAAGACACAGGATTAGTTACTCCCTGATATGCATCACCTACATCATAAAAGATGTTGTATCCAGTCGCATTTAGGCTTATATCGCCAAAGACGATACCTTCATGAGAGATAGTGTCGAATATATTATTAGTGATACGTGTTCCGGTTGACCCACCATACAACGAGTATCCTAAACCTAGTGCTATGCCTTGATACAATGTATTAAACTTTGAATTAGTTACAACAACACCTTTAGTCTGCTGGTTGGTATTAATACCCCACACTGTGCCGGAAAATCTACATCCATCGAGTAAAATATCTGTAGTTACTAAACTAACTGTACTGCCCAAACTGACGCATGATGTACCCAAAGCATTTGATGCTAGGGTTGATGTAGTACCTACATTAGAAAATGTAACCCCGCGAAATTCACAATCGGTCGCGGATTGAATCAAGAATATGCTTTTAGAAACATCTAGACTAGCAAATGCCATGTTGGTGATAGTTATACTAGTGGGCGGAGTAGCTCCACCACTTCCGATGTTTACAGTTGTCTGCTGCAAACTATCAGCCGTCTGTGCTACATACGATCCAACACCGCCAGTACCCGCCATCTGTATTATAGAACTTTCTGGACCTTCGCCATATAACATAGCGTAGGGAGGAATATCGATTGTACTACTAACTACATACACTCCAGCCGGAAAAAATAATCCCCTGCGAATCTGGGGGTTTGATTGACGGCAATAAAGTTGATATAACGCACGGTTTATCGCAGCCGTGTCATCAGTCAATCCATCGCCAGTTGCTCCAAAATCTTTAACCGATGCCCATTGGTCCAACCACATTTGAAGGCTTGTAGTAATCGGGGTACTGGGAGTTGGGCCTGTTTGTACGGTATATCCTGCTGCAGTACCTTTGTAAGTGTAACTAGCAGATAGATTTAAAATATCGGAAAATTCAGTAAGGATCTCCGTATTGCCGATGACAGGAGCACCTTGATCTAGCGTGCCGTTACCTATATATAACTGGCGCGTATCGGTACTCCATCCTAGCTCGCCGCCTGCTAATTGAGGTAGATCTATATTTAAACCTAAACGGTTTGTAATCTGACTAATCTGGACTATGGCCACTATTCTATTCCTTGTTGTCTATTTACTATTTAGCTTATCAAATAGTACTGTTCAAGACGACGCCACCATAAGTCAACATATTTGTCGTATTCGCTACCTTCTAACACAAACTCTTGATATAGCGGTTTAGAAAGTACATTACCCATCGCATCTGTTTCAGGCTTGACACACATCAATATTACACCTTTGCGTATATTTGTACCATATACTTCATTGTGACATAGAGAATATGCCACTAATTGGAGAAAATAGTCTTCGATCCAATCGCGTTTTTTTTCTTTGTTAGTTTGTTTGTAGTCTAATATAGATTCTTCCCCAAGATGTATGCCACATCCATCTGTGGTACCGGCGTATAATTTTGGAAAATATAAAGGAATTTCAACTCCCCAAAACTCGTCAACATTCTTTAGACCTTCTTGAATAACTACCTCTGCCATGGCGTGACTTGCCCATCCAAACGGATTAGTTCCTCGTTCTTTTATCTCACCAGTTTTAACATAATGCTCTAGATAAGTGTGCATTCTAGTTCCCCTACTAGCAGCTTCTGTAGTGATTTTTTGGGCGTTTTCAACCCCGACACGTCTGCGCCATGCTTCTAGAGCAAGTTTTTTCTCTTCAGGTTTAGTTTTATCTAAAACGGTAGTTACACTGGGGACTCGCTGCCCTTCGGGTGTTTGATATAATCTAGCGCCCTCTTGAGTAGTTCTTGATAATGCTTGATACTGGTATTTTGGATTGTACATGCTTTATATATTAGCACAATACCATCCACAAGTCAACAATTAATTATTTGTTCATACTGCGCTTCATGGCAGCTTTAGCGTTTTGACTTACTATCTCTTCGGCTTTGTCAACTGGCATAGTGGGTGCCACATCAGTATTGCCTTTGAATTTTATTATTCCTGTTGCTGGTTCATACGGCTCTAATACATCAGATAGTGGAGGCTGGGCTATCAAATTACCGATAAAATTCGGAGCATTACTATTGTTGACATCTGCTGTGACGTCAACGCCTAGATTCTTTGCTAATTCTACAAAGGCAGTTGCGGAAAACTGTTTTTTAGCGTTAGTATCATCAGCCCTGCCGGCTAAAAAAGCAGCAAGAGACGCTAACTTCCCAGTATCAATACCCGTATTTTCTACTTCAAAAATAAGCATTACTTACGTTTGGCGCGACCAAGTTCAGCATCGCCGCCTTGAGGTTCTGGCATTTCTTCAGGAGCTGGCATTTCTTCGGGCTCAGCAACATCAACTGCTTGATCTTGAGTCATATCTGCGTCAGGCTGGACTGTTTCTCCTTCTTGCCCAGGAACTACGGCAGGTGTAGCCTCTTGACCAGTTAATACACTTAATGCTTGATACAGTTGACCTTTAGCATTTAATATGTTTTGAGTTAATGATGATAGCGCAGCATTGGCATCATTACTAAACTGCGTCATACCCTCTAACCCCAACTGATTTTTGATCTGATCCATCAACGCTGGTAAATCTTTGTACTGCATAGAAGTCACATCTTCTAGCATCTTTTGTACTTCGTCAATCATATCTTGTGCTGCTAGTACTACCTGTGCTTGTTGTACTTCGCTTTCACGTAATACACGATAAAGATTGCGTCTTAAGTGGGCATCTTCAGTTTGCAGAGCAGCATTGGCTACCATCTGCGAATCTTGGGCATTAAGTGCTTGACCTTGATTAGCTTTCTGCATTGCCATTTTTAACTGAGGATCACTTATGTTATTGATTTGAGCATCACGTTTGGCTTTGGCTGCTGCTTGTCCGGCAACCACTGTGGGGTTTGGCATCACCATATTCTGTTGTTGATTCTGCTGATTTTGATTAGCTCCGGCAGTTGCGCCTACAGGCACAGTGGAGGTCTCCTTGATCTTAGCAGATAAAACTTTCTCCATCATCATTAGTTTAAGATAGGCCGGATTGCGCTCGCTGTGATGGAAAGCGGATGTTTGGCGATGTTCGACTATAAGTCCACGCACTTTATTCAACATGTAGCGTGCCTGATGACTAGACATTATGTCTACATTTATACTATCATCAAAATAACTTTCAAATACCTTAGCGGCTTGTTTTGATGGGTTGGCGGATGCCAGTTCGAACAATTTCATTGTTAAGTCCTCGTTGTTGCCAGTATTTAGCCCAATTTATACATTTATCTAATTGAGTTTCTAACTGTTTTTTATGAATAATTTTCGTTTCTAATTTTGTTTCAACTATCTCTTGAAATTTAGCATCGTTGCTACGGTCAGCTAAATTAGCGCGAGTTTTGATGTCAGCTATCAATGATACCAATTTGGCATCCATCGATAATATATCTCGAGCTAGTCTATAATTTTTATATTTATCAGCAATACACCAACTCAGTGCCGTTTTGGTACTGCTAAAAGTACCCACTTCTAAATCTTGCTGTAACACTATACAACTAGTCTTATCTTTGATGATCTTATATCTATTGAAAACTAGGTAATCACCAGCCTTGTTCTTCCAGATAATGTCGCCCAACACACTATCTAATTCTAGCTTAAATAACTTTTCTATTTCTTTCGTATCTTTCATTTCAATACGTAGTTCATGAGCAGATACCCTATGGTACTAATTAAGAATCCTACTAGTCCTGTGCCCCAGGTAAGTATCTGGTCATTATGCTTTTCCGACATCTTTTCCAAAAGACCGTGAACTTTATTAATAGTGTCGTGTAGTTCAGCCATCTTATTGTCAACGTTAAGCAATCTACTGTCTAACGCATTATAACGCTCCGCACACAATTCAACGTGCGCCTCTAAGCTCTTTTTCTCGATATCTGTAGCCTCGACCATGCTAATCTCCAATTTAATATATTTATGTTAAATAGTCAAACCATATGTTTTGATCTTCGCCATCTGTTATTAACACGGGTAAAAGGTCATACGTATTCTCCAAACCTAATAACATGGGAATGCCTTCGGCATCCAATAATAGCATCTCAACTGGATGTTCCGGTGTGCCAAACACCCCGGGGGTATCAACTTCAAATTCAAAACTCCAGATTTCATGATGTTTTTTAGGGACTTCTATTTCAAAAATCTGAGTCCGCATACTAAGCAATTGGGTTAAAGTTTCCCAATTCCTCTGCTGATTTCTAGCTTGATTCCACGTAATCTCATCAACAATATTCTTACCTGAACGATCACGAAATGGGATACGTGACGATTTGAAATGTCCTGTGACTCCAGTTGCGGTGATATCAAACAAGGTTTTACAGAAAAATCTCAATCAATTTTTACTCAGATGGTATATAATTTTAGCTTGTTCTAAAATGCTATGCAGAGCAGGATTTGTTTTGGCTTCTCGCCTAATCTCACCCCACATTTTATCTTCCTGCAATTGATCTTGTATACTTTTAACTTTATCGCTTTCGCTGTATAATTGTCTCATAGCACTACCAGATTCTCTCACATAGATAGTTTCACCACCATCTGGACTCTCGTATATTATTGCTTCAGTAATTTTATTAGTTATCATTATCTATGTATTTAACTACGAAAAGTCAACACAAGATATTATAGTCAACAAAAAAGCGCCTTGCAGCGCTTTAATGTGTAACATACTTCTAGATATATTAAGAAGCAGAGGTAGCTGTTGATGCCAAACGGAAACCAACGTTTGTTACTGTAGCTGCTGCTACGTTGCAATATGTGTTAGCAGTACTGTTGTAAATATTACCTAAACCTTGAATAGCGGCTTGCAATGTTGCTGCTGTGTAAGCGCCAGTGGGGTATACCGCAACACTCATGTCAACTGTGTTATTTGTATTGTCTACTTGGTAAATTGCCACAGTAGCAGTTTGCTGAATCTGTTGTAAGATTTGCTGAACTGCGCCGTTAACGCCAGCTTGATTAAAAGCTGAATTACCTAAACCGATACCAAAAAAGTCTAACTTAGGACCTTGAAGGTTAACTGGTGTACCTGCTGGACTATATGCTGTATTTGCTGATAACTGTGGGCCGTTAAGCGTGTCAGTTGCGAATACTGGTTGTGAACCACCGTTTACTAATGGAATTGATGCCATGTTATTTCTCCTTAAATGTATGAACCTTTCGGTTCTGCATTTATTTAGCTTGCGGGAGGAAAATCACAGGCTTGGATTTTATCGTGTCCGTTGCTGATTGGCACGGCTAAAATCGAATCTATTGACAAATTTAACAGTTCCACCAGGTATGGCAACTACCCAACCCTCTTGCCCAGGATGTTGCTGATCTAATTGACGTAAAAGATCAGTTTTAATATCATGCAACAGTACAAAAGCAGCAAACGCAGCACTTATACCATCTGCGTTACTACTAGGGCTTTGTAGATATTCTGTGATATTTTTAAATTTGGGAGCTGTTACTTTGGTTTTCAACCAATTGACAAATCCAGGAAGTAATTGATTGGCGTTAAATTCCGAAATAGTGTCATCTTTAACTAAACTGTTTATATAGTCAATGCAAAGTTTAGGAAGATCTGTAATTTTCAATGCTCTAAGTTCAGCTGGATTAAACAACGTGTTAATATCTTTGCCATGACTGGCTACTAGAGATTTAAGCTGTTTAACTTTAGGACTACCCATCTTTGTATCTGCGCCAGTAGGCTGTACATTCGCTGTAGGGCGTATGGGTTCTATCAATAATAGGCCAGGTACGGGATTCAGCTTAACTTTACCCAGTGCTTGTTTAGCCGCGCCAGGCTCTGAATACTGTGTATGTATAGCTATACCAACTTCGCTGTTTCCAATCTGCTGCCCTAAAGGACTTGCTGCTGGTATAGCATATTCTATAGTATTAGGTTTGAAAATATAAGCACCTGATTTTTCAGGAGGGGTGCTAGTATACAACAAATCTCCCTGTATGAAACCTTTAAAATTAGCGGGAGTTGCTGCTTCTAGCATGGGCCATAATTGTCTGTATATAGGATATAAATTCTCTACTCTATTAGCTTTATTGCCTTTAGCGGCTGCCTCAGCATCGCGCTTAGCCAATTGACTTTTAATTTGCCCTGGGCTTTTAAATAATCCATCATAGCCCACTGCAGTAAATCCTGCCGTATCAGTTAGTATAAAAGTGCCGTCTGGCTGGCGACCAAATATTACAGCAGGCGATCCATCCCACTTTACACTTACACTAGACATTGTATTATCTTTCAGATGATCAATTACTGTCAGAGCATCTTTGATACCCGCTGTGCCACGTCTAAATACCAAATCTTCAATATGCTCAATACCTTTAGCCTGACCACCTTGTACTTGTGGCTCTTCATCTTCGACTAATTTACGCATGCCCTGATTAACAATACGATCACGTAATCTCGCTAAAAAGTTAATGTCACTTTCGCCGCGCGATTCATTAAAAGGTATATTATTTTTAGCAAAATAATCTCTAGCATCTTTTAATTTTTCATTTTTCTTAGGATCACCTTGTAACGCTTGTAACATAGTTTCTACACTATATAGCGCATCGCGATCTGCTTTGTTGTTCAGCATTAGTTTTGCTATCTCATCTGGATCACGCGATCTAACTTGATTTGTGGCACGATCAACTAATCCCTTACGGGTAACAATCTTATATCCCGACGCTTTAGCTATGCTATTAAGCATTATGTGTCTGTCAACTGCTGAATATTCACTGTTAGTAGGAGATGAGATAAAAAACTGCCCTATCTCGAGGTCATCCATGAACATAAAATCAGTCTGTACATACCCGTTTTTAGGATTGCCTGCTATAGGTGTTTTAAAATGAATCTGATCGGCACCTTTTTTGATATACTCTTGTGGCTTTAACCCATGACTAGTACACCATTGTGTTAGTTCTGCTATCAGCTGTTCGGGGGAAATTTCTTTAGAGTCTACCTGTAAGTCTAGATCCCCTGAACTAGGCTTCTTACCAGTTGAACCTAGCCATCTTCCGGGATATCCTGTTTTGTCATTATCTCCTTTGAGATCCAGATCTGTTAACTGCTCAAGCCAATGTACTGTGGAAGGAATATCACTTTGATTGATACGCTGCGTGAGACTTTGTCCTTCAGAATTTTTAAATACGTTCCCACCTTCTTTAAGTATCATGACATCAATCCAAGTGATTTCAACCAGGTATCTACAGCAACGGACCCAGTAGTCTTTACTGTGACTCGCTCGCCTTTTAATAACATTTGTTGTTTTATCTTTGCCAACTCATTCGCACCGACAGTTCTTTTGTTAGCAGAAGCTCTGCTACCGGCAGCAGAATTGCCAGTTTTGTCTGCAATATACTGAGCGGCCGCCACAGCCACTTTGAAGTATTCATTCACCGTAGCATTTAATGTCTGCGGATTCTGTTGACTAGCTTCAACCTTTGTTAGTAATTGTGCTAATGGTTTACTAGCGATCGGATCAGTTAGCACTTTATCGAAACTAGGTATTTTACTTTTAGCAAAAGCCACTAATTTATTACTTATTTCTGACATGTTGTATGCCCTTTACTAAATTGTTTGAATGCCTGAATCAATCTAGTTTCTATTAAATCAAAATAGTGATCTTCTAAAATACCATCTCGTCTAGCAAGGTTCAAAGTACCGCGTTCATCTGGGGTAATTAGTTGTCCAGCAGCTTGTTTGGCTTTTATCGCATCCACTGCTGCCCTTCTTTGATTATCTTTCTGTGCTATAGCAGTATTGGCAGCTTGAGTTTGTTTTATTTGAGCAAGAGCACTGGCGCCTTGTTGCTGTTTTCTTTCAGCATCGGAAGGTAATGTGCCCAAATCCACACTTTGAGCAGTGACTTTCGGAGAGGAGTTTGCATTGGTTACGGTGCTAGCGACCGGCAAACGTCTTCTTCCTTGATATGGAGCTCTAGATTTCTTAGATGCTTGAGAAATAAATTCTTGAGACAATTTCTGCACTTCGGCTGTATCTATATTTTTTAAATAATATTGTAGCGGCGCTAACATAGATTGGTTCGCTGCTTGTGCGATATTGATAGGAGAGGTCGGTTGTCCCGCGGTGACATTATATCCCTTCTTGGCCAATTTTGCTGCTGCTTTGGCGGCGATGGCATTATTTTGTTTTGCTCTAGCCATGGCAAGTTGCGTCGGAGAGCCTAATCCTAACCCAATCTTCAAATTAGTTCCCATTGAAGAGATACTGTCTTTGACACCAGACAACAGACCTTCCTCGACTTTTATTTTTTTAGTTAGCTCATGTATTTGCATCAGTTTTCCTTACCGTGCGAGTAAACTTTCCCGGATCTCTTAGTTTAATAGCATTTAACAATTTGCGTGTAAGATTCTCAGCATGCTCGGGAGCGTAGGCGGTATCAATCTCTTCCAATAGTCTAATAGCACTTGAAATAACGTTCATAGCACGATTTTCGATAACATGTTTTTTGTCTCGTTCTATGTATAAACTTTCTAGTTCTTCTAAAATACTACGTGTCTTTTTTTGCATTGGGCAGGAACCTTTAAAGTATTTATTGAATAATGGCTTATAAATTTCAAATCATCCCTGTTTTATTTGTCCCAATAGCTGTTTTAATTTATTACTCTGTACTTCAGCAGTGATCTTGCCCGACTCTTCTTGTGAATCATCTACTACTTTGCTCTGAGTTTTAATACTGTTAAAAATATTAGGTTTATTATAAGCAGATACAGCACCAGCATCTTCTGGTAAATCAGTAATTCGCATGGTTTCGATGTTATATTCTAACTCAACTTTTTGCCCAGTACCGTTACTGGTACGTGTTTTCATACATTGTAACTGATATCTTCCTCGCTCTTTCATAGCGCGGCTAGTAAAGATGCCGAACACGTTATCAGCTGTGTTTATCTTACTGATTCCGCCAGATATATGACTATGATCGTATTCAATTTCTTCCACGCTGCTGCGATTTAACTGACTAGCTGTAACCAATAATACATTAAGCTCTTTGGCTAAATTCCTCAATTCTTCACTGACATATTTGTCTTTGATAAACAAGTCATTTGGACTCACCTTAGTAGATACCGGCATCAATAAATCTAGATAATCCATCATCACAAAGTCAATCTTCATGCCTGTCTGTACTTGAACTTCTTTGATATAACTTCGCACATCATTAATATTACTCTGTGCCGGCAATGCTTTCATACGATATTTGCCGGCTTTTTTACCAAACATCTTAACTTTTAATTCTGCGGTTTCCAGATCTTTTCTGATGTCTTTTGTGGACATTCCGGATAGCATGGCATCAGTTCTTAATCCACATAATTCTTCACTAAGCTCTAAACTTATATAAACTCCGCTTAATCCTTGTTCTAGCCAGCTCAATGCTATATTCATCATCACGAGACTTTTACCCGAATTATGACTACATATACCATTAGTATAGTATCTATGATTATCATGATTAACCGAAAGATCATATACTTTAGTTTGTTTACTTTGCGGAAGAATATTGATTACAGTATCTACACCGTTTTCCGAAAGCAAAGTACTTCCAATCGGAATATCACGAGCATAATGCCATTGCTGATCGGGAGATTGATATAAATGATCATGACTCGCAACAATCTTTTTACCTGAAGCAAACTCAAAGGTATATAAATCCTTTTTAACTTTTTCAATACAATCCAACACAGGAACCCAACCATCTGGACTAGATACAAGTATATTGTTTTCATGTACTTTTCCCATTAAGCTACCTATTGGTACCTGCTTAGGCTGTGTGAGATTGTACAATTTAACAACTTTTTCGGGCTTGCCTTTTGCGTATGTATCAATTTGAGCATAGGTATAAAACTGTTTTAAATAAGCAAGCTCAGTTGATAAATTTTCATAGTAGTTCATTGATCGTAAACCTTTTGTTAAATAAATCGTCGCACCACATTACTACATACATTACGTCTGGATATTTTTCTAAAATATGATTTCGTTTTGCTAAATCATTTTTATAAGACTCGCCATATGTACCCAAATGTGTTAAAGTTCTTTGGCCTATTGTAATTGGAACATGTTCTAATTCATCTCGGTAATCTGAAAAGTTGATATGCCCTGGGCCGTGGAATTCAAAAATAAGTTTTAACTTTTTGTGTGTCTCGTCTTCGTATACTGCCAAATCATATCGTCTATAACCAACATTGGAAATATTCTGCCAAAATTGTTCACTCGGAGCTCCAAATCTACAACATAATATATTAATATCATTTGCAGCAATAAATCCGCGTATTGCTTGCATTTCCTTGCCATTTGGATTGAATGACATTGGCAAGGTAACCATGGCATGCTGGTATCTGTCTTTAGTTTTCCATGTTTCTTTACGTTTATCAATAGATTGCTGATGTCGTAATGTGCCTTCTTCTATACCGTATCTATCAATGAAAAATGCAAGATCACGTTTTTGAAAATTAGAAACTATATCAATTGCCTCGTCTTCTGAGTAGCCATTACGAATCCAATAGTCTTTCGACCTCACAGAATATAGCCCGGTTCCTTTACTCATTGCTCCAAATTTTCTACCTCTTTCTTGCTGTACTTTTTTAATCTTTTGAGTTATTTCCTCTTCGCTTAACCCAGAATCAGCCCAGCCTTCTCTAGTATTCTTTAACTGTTTTTTAAGTCGATCTACCATCGAGGTATGAGTTGTTTTCCAGTTGTCGCCGTACATTAATTTATGCCATTCAAGGCCATTGGCTTGACATTTAGACAAAGCCTCTCTCCTAGCTACCCAGTCTCCCAACGAATTAACTATCCAAATAGCTATATTTTTTCTCCATACCCCTGATCTATCTTCGTCGGGATATTCATTAAAAAACTCAGCTAACATCGCTTCTTCCTCGGCACTAGGAACATATCCAATTGGCAATATATTCCTTACTTGTTTTAATCCCATAAAAAAATCTACTGTACTTTTTTTGTTTCCATGCGGTTTCATCGTTCTCTCCTGTAAGCATATTTATTTATGCTTACGGTTTAGGAATAGGGTATAATTGGTAATTCAACGATAGTAACCATAGTATCAGCAGTTACACACCCACTGCCACCGGCAAACACGTTTAATTCGCCACGGCTAAATCCACCATATAGTATCTTATCGAGACTTGGCCATCCTGTGCTGACCTGTCCGCCGCTGTTAAAATATCTATTATTTCGTTCAGAAGGACTATCAAAATAGTCAGTGCCCATGTCTTTCTGTAGGCTTATCTGTACAGCATCTTTGATGAGTTTTTCCACTGGGCCAAAATCACCTTTTTCCAATAGATCATACGATTTGAGGATAGCCCTCGATAATTCTTCACGTTTTGTAAATCCCTCAAATTCTTCCATGAACCATTCGATAGTTCCGTCTGGTAGTTCGGATAGCTTAGAGAGACTGACCCCTGTAGCCGCAGATACTTGTTCAAATATCGGCAATGCTCCATGCTCATCATAATGTGTTTTAACAAATTTTGCTGCCGACTGTAAACCTTTGTCAAAGTTAGCGGGATTATAGATATTTTGTACCCGAACAAATGACTCAGCATCATTTAAGAGTATTTCCAAGAATAATTTCTGAACTTCAAGCCCGTAATCGTTTAACAAGTTTTTTCCTTTGTATCTCAATTTTATATTTGTTTGTTTCTCTGGACTGCAATATAATTAGTATAGTTGCTAACCTGCCCATAGTAATTACCGCATCATTGACATCCTTTATTCCATTAGGCCAATCTGGCATACTTACAGCCCAGCCCAATTCTATCGCTCGTTCTACTAATTTCATACCCGCCAGATCTTGATCGGGTATTACGGTTACTGTTTTTCCCAGATTTTTAATCAACTGTATCTGTTTAGAATTTATATCATTATGTAGTACGGCTACAGCATCGATAGATAACGCATCGAAAATGCCTTCTACTACGAAAAGATGATGCCACGACTCTCGTTGCAGATCTGCCCCAAATACATAGCCCTGTTGCATATCTGAAATATATTTCGGGGTGCGAGTATCTAAAAATCTCGCGGTATTACCCACTAGCATGCCTTGATGTGTAAACGGTATCACGATGCGATTGGCCAATCTACCGTCGGCATCAGGCGATACCATATAAGGATAGGCAGTGTGATCTAGACTTCTAGATGACAAATACTCTATATAAACAGTATGTCGGGAATTGGCGTCGTCAATTAATTCTAATCCAACTGGCAAATCTCGTTCTGCAAATTCCACATTAGGCACTGTTTGCTTAGTAGTTTCCAATAGGCCATGTATAGTTCGATGCCGTAAACTTTCCAGATTGATTTCTTCGATCAATTTAAAATCAACGCCCATCCATGTGAGGAATTGTCGTGCTTTAAATGTGAGACTACGTCCTAGTACAAAACTGGCAGTATATCCGCAATTAAAACAAGCATAATACCAGCCTTCATCGGAGCTTTTGAAACCTCCTCGCTGCTTACGGTCTTGATTTTCCCCGCGATGATGACAACAGACAGCGTTGAATGTAATCCAACCTGAACTATTACGTTTATGCTTAACGGGTAATAAAGAAATTACATCAACCATGCTAAATTATAGCAGATTATACAGGGTAATTCAAGTACTTTGACTATCAACGATATACGAGATTGACTACATATCCAGTTGATATCAAAACAAAAGCTCCTTGATGAGCCGGGGGTACCGGAAGTGCGCCTGGATTGATACCGCCTGCAGGAATAGGCCAATATCCCGATCCACCATTTATCACATTGATGCCAGTTACAGTACCATCACCGCCTATTGTAGCTTCTACTACCGCGCCTGATCCATTGCCAATTATATCTACTTTTGGTGGAGCTAGGTATCCAGATCCGCCGTTTGATACTATGATCTGTGTGACAACCCCTTCATTACAGACAGCATAAGCTATAGCTGGGACACCCGGTGGATTTGGTGTGGCAAAAATACTGTTGTTAAACGCTAGCCGTAATAGAGGATACCAACCTATTATATTCATATGTATGGTTCTAGTTTCGTTATAAAACGTCGTGCTTTCTGTCGCATTAAACCAAACACTCTGATAATTCTCAGCCCATTGTGCTTTGATAGTGCCTGTGTACCCGATCAAATCCATCTGTACTGTAGTGATATAATCCCTAGGGTATATGAAGCTAGAATAATATTCAGTATTTTGCCAGGTATTATAATACCATGATCCATCTCCGTTCGCCCCCCAGTAGTAAGGATTAGCCCAGGTCGGGAAGTTAGCCCATGCTGCCCCGTCATACTGTATGCCTTGATTGGTCATCTGTGTCGTAGGAATAGTAAGCTGACTGCTGGGCACAAACTGTGGAAAAATTGAATTAACTAAATCGATCGGGGCTCTTGCTCCAGACTGCGCATTGGTAAAAACTGCTTGATTTAAATTGCCACTCTGTACTGATATCGAGTACGACGCAGGTTGTGCTATTAGTTCTAATGTATCGGCAGCAGGGATAAAAACTTTTACTTGTCCTGTCGGAGCATTTAAAATGATCATGGGCTCTTGTAGCAGCATCATCACACCAGCGGTGTCCGTCACTCTAAATGTGAAGGTGCATCCAGTTACATTTACTGGCTTTTCGTCTTGATTAACGAACGAAAACAATAGTACATTATCGACCCCAAGATTAATTGTCAACCGTTTGGCATACACTGGATTATATCTCGCTGTAAAAAATTGACCGCTGGAATCTATTAACAATACCTGAGTTCGTTGTTGGTACAAATATAGGGTGGAAGAATACATACATATTATTTAGTGGATATTAAAGTTCCTGTTGTAATGATATTTAGCCATGAATTTTGAACAACTAAATATCGTAAATGCTTTTAACAATCTATGACCAACGAAATCTTCACTAAATTAACCGATAAATATCCCTTCATAACTCTGTGCTTGTATGCTAGTCAAGAATACGTTGGTATAATACAAAATCAAGATAATAGCATAACCACCATCTATGATTTTGGTAGCATAACCGACCTCGAAACTAAGAAAAAGTTTTTAGAATTAGCTAACATATGGTGGTGGGAAAGCAACAGAACAGTACCCATCAATATATTTCTAAAACATGAGTGGCAGCCGTTTAGAACTTATCTGCGTACTTTCATGAATAAAGACTTAGAAATTTTACATGGGCCAGTATGTAGTTTAAGTGAAATTGCTCGCAAGAAAAGTAAAAGAAAATCTATTACTTTAGTTAGACGTATCGAGTAAGTTCATGTGTAGTGCTACTAACATTGAATAACTAAGCGAGTGCGCTTTCTTAAATACGAACCCCCGACTAGCATCACCATCCCAAACACTATCAAATATCTCACTCCAAGGTTTATTCTGTAAATGTGCCTTTCCTGGACGTATAACAGCTATAAAAGCAGCCATGCGGGGTATCGAATCAGGGCGCATAGTCTTCAATAACTCTGTATAATTCCCTATATGTACTAACTGTTTAGCCCATTCGGCGTCTTCCCACAGCCTATTCCAAGTTGGCTCTTTTGCCAACATTTCTTCATAGTGATCTGGGTCTTTTATTAATTGATATACCGACATATTCAAAAGATCAATCTTAAAATAACCTCTAATCCCGGCATCTTCGTAGTCTATGGCAGCACAATTATTGACAGGATCATAGGGAATATCCGTCACGTAAATACCGCTGTTATGTTTTCGAACTGGAGTTTGACCACGCAGTCTCGCAGGCGTATGTTTAATAAGATGTAAAACTTGTTCGCGATCTGCTAAATCTATATCGATATCTGCGCTCATCACCACCCTGCCTTTATTAAGATTTCCTGCGCTTCGGCTCGATTAGCCGGATCTTCGCGTAATTTTTTCGTCCATACATCAGCATCAATATACGGCCAGATGATGCTACGTTGTTCTTCATTTAATTCAGATAAAAATCTCTGCCCAGATTCAGATGTATACAATACCCATGCGCTAATACGACCACTTATGATGGCGTGTATTATGGTATTGGGATTACCATATCTTAAAAAATCATGTGGGGGAGCATCTTTATCTTCGGACCATGTAATAGAATATTCAATAGCCCGAGCTAACGCATCTTCCATGCGCTCTAATTTAAGATATTGAAGAAGATATTCTTCATAGAGTTTATCACTACACCAATAGTCTAACTTTTTATTCTGTTTAAGTACCCACTCGGTAAATCTTGCAGGATTGATCACTTTGGTATCGACGCAATATCTTCCAAATTTTACAAATGCTTTATAATACGGACTTTCAGCAAAATCCTCATAAGTTTTTAACTTTGCTGAGCCTTGTGTAAGCTCATAGAATTTTAAATAAGCATTAAAACCCATACGTACACCTACTTCATCTCGCTCAGTATGCCTACGTCTTGGCTCGCAACTATGTACAGTGAGACTAGACTCTTTTATAAAATCTCGTTTACAATACTGACACGTATACTTCATTTTTCGATAACATGATCATGCAGATATTTGTCGATGTCTTTCTTGTTGTTGATCTCAGCCAATAATTCTAAATCATCACGTTTCATATTGGGAAACAGCTCCTCTAATATTTTTTTACTTTTATTGGCACCGGCTTCTTTTTTCTTTGGCGAGATCCAATTGTGTCGTTGCGGACCCAAATCTGGACTTACAGTAGTAGCGCATAACCATTGTAACTGCGGGTGCCGATTGATGGCAAAAAAGTGTTTATTAAAACGCTCGTTACAACTAATAAGATAAAACTCTTGTAAATCTCTGCTACCCTGAACCGAACTACCCCATCTTATCATCAGATAGTTACTGAACTTTTTACGTTCTTCGTCGGTTAGCTCTCGATAAAAGTTTCGATCTTTACAATCAAAACGGTTCATCTCATTACTAATGTGCAATTTATCCACGTTGCAATTTCCCCGCTATCTGACTAATCTGATCTTTTAAACGTACTACATCACGCTGGAGCTTTTTAATATATCTATCTTGTTCTAAGATTCTCAATTCGAGACTACTGATCTTTGAATCAACATTGGGCGGTGTTTTATCCATCACCTCTCTGGGTTTTATAACTGTCGATGATGTATATTGATTTTTATTTTCAGTAGTCATTAAAAAACTTGCCTATAATCTACTATCTCACAATTACGACTTATATCTTTTACAAAATATACACATTCTGGTTCTTTGTCATCACTTAACGGTACACATAGCAACTGCCCATTCTTTAATTTGGGAGCGTACCAAGTTAAATCTTGATAGACATCTAGTATTTCAACATCTAAAAAACTAGGCCTAAAACTAGACAACGGATTAAACTGAAATGCTTTAAATCCCCGGTCATTTAATGCTGATAGCGGGATCACTTCAAGATCGCCAAAGTCTGGTTCACCAATTAGTAATTGCCAGTCAACTGGCATACGCACACGGTGAGCACCGATTCGCAATACCAATGCCGGAGCAGTAAAACTCTCTAAAAATATCAACGGTATATAATGGTAGTCAACTTCATGTGGGTTTGAATTATCTAAGATAGCAAACCGCATATCATCTATCTCTTCAGGTAAATGATCAAGTTCGTAGTATTTGTTTTCATCAAGGGTTAAGATTCTCATAGTCTTATTATAGCAGATGCTCCGGGTAAGGTCAACCTTTATTTCCACTCTAATTTCTCTTGAGTAAATGGATAGTTTGCATCTTTATAAAATGCCTTTCTCTTTTGTAGATGTCTTTTAGCGAAACGACATGTTGATGTAACATCCCAGATTTCAACATGATCTTTATCTTCTGCTTTGCGTATACCACGACCAATTGATTGTATGACGCGCACAAAGCTCTTGCCAGGTTCCACTAATACCAAATTAAAAATTCTCGGAATGTTAATACCGACAGCAGCGACCCCGTAAGTTGCTACAATGATTTTGTCAGTACTGGTAGCAACTTCATTGTATTCTTCATCACGTTGTGTTCCTTTGGTGGCACCGCTGACAAAGACTGCCCTCTCTCCTAGCATTTCAACTAATGCATGCCCTGCTGCTACTCTATCTACTAAGACTAAGGTATTTCCTGTCGCATTTACTTTTGTTACCAAATCTGCAATAACCTTAAGTCTATCCGTGTCTTCGAGTAGAAATTTTAATTCATTTTGATATGTGGGAAAATCAGCATGATCTACTAATTGTACGATGTTTACGTGACACTGTGCTAATACACCTCGATCTTGTAATTCGCTAGCAGATAGTCGATTAATAACTGGCCCAAGACTTATATTCAGTGCCTGTGCTTCGGAAATTTCTTTAGGCACTGTGCCTGTTAAGCCCCATCGAATTGGTATTTTAGACATCACACCAGTTAAGAGTGTCTTTAACGCATCAGCTTTAGCCATATGTACTTCATCAACCATCACACAAACAACATCTTCTAAAAAATCTTGTATAGTATAGTCACCAACAGCATTTTTAGTATTTTTCATTAAAATATTAAGGCTTTGCCAAGTACATAT
>Ga0114964_10000182_pt1 | contig 48480 bp, 84 predicted proteins | sample C_131016_MF_Meta_FD_92638 | JGI IMG/M metagenome (GOLD analysis project Ga0114964, IMG submission 92638) | Freshwater microbial communities from Lake Croche, Canada to study carbon cycling - C_131016_MF_MetaG | ecosystem: Environmental > Aquatic > Freshwater > Lake | place: Lake Croche, Canada... | reverse complement strand
AGATGTAGGTATTATGAGTAGATTACTTGGAGTTTACCCGGCACGATTAAATTCTGAATATGTAGTTGCACAACAAAGAGATAGATATTATTGGAGTAATATTAAAATGCGAAAAGATTTATTTGATATGGTAACGGATATTCCAGAACCAACTGATAGAAAAATATTGCTTAAAGATATTATTACAAGTGGCGAAGTGAAAGAAGATAAACATAAGGCATTGATGCACCGAATGTATTATTCTTTTGGACACAAAGACAAACTATCTGAAAAAGCACAAAAGTATATTATAGATAGAGAAAAGTTTGGTAATACAATAATTTACGAAGATGGATATTTGAGAATGGCAAATAAAATTGAACTTTGCAGATTACAAGGGTTTCCTGATAATTATTGTGATATACTGAACTTACAACAAACAGCATCATTATTAGGGGATGGATGGACACTACCAATGATAGAACACATATTAAGTTACTTAAAATTATAAAAATGTTTAGAAAAATTGAAGATTGTATGCTTTTAGGAATAGAAGCTAATTTTAAAAAAGAAATCTCCGGGTTTCTAATTACTCTTAAAAAAGATGATAAAGAAGAAATTGTTTTACTTCCATTAGACCATTTGTCGGAACACAAAATTGTCAAGTATATGGATTTAATGATGTCTAAATTATGAGAAAACTGTCGTTTATGCAGGAACGTAGTATTTCCTGTAACTCCTTAATTGTCGCAATTAAATTATGCAATCATTTGAAATACAATACTGTTTTAAATTATATCCACATATTGTATGTTTACATAATGGATTGTTATATCAATTAGAACATTGTCCTAAAAAGCGCACTAAAGTATTTAGAAAATTAACTTATAACGAAAAAAGAAATTCTTATTATATTAATGGACAATTAGTAACAAGAATAAGATTAGAAAAATTAAAATACACTAAACTATGAACTTAAAACTAACAGAGTTTTCAGATTTTGAAAAGAAAAAAAAATATCAATTGTCCAGCTTTGAGGAAATGGGAATGACTATTTACATTTTGAACGAAGCTACAACATTACATAAAATTCCATCTGGAAACTTTTATAAGTTTGGAGTTGTGTCTGATGGAGTTTATTATTGGTATTGGTTTGGAAATCAAGTTGCAGATAGCAGAGAAAAAATGCGTGAAATTTATAGCGCACTCTTGCAAGTGAGAAAAAAAAATGATATTCCTTTCATCTATAAAGTAAAAAGAAAATGATACGATTAAGCAGAGAAGATTCAGAGAGAATGGTGCTATCTATTTTAAGTGAGATAGCAAAAGTAGAAGGTAAAGATTTTGCAGAGCAATCTTTTAAAATAATAGACAATCCAAATGATAATGCAATACTTACTGGTGTTTTAATGAACAAAGCAAAACAAAGTGTTTTTAGTGAGGAAGAAGAATTGTTGTGTGATTCATTGATTGAAATAATTGGTGCTTTTTTCTACAAAACAAAAATAAATGAATCAATATTTAAAGACTGTTTTTCTGAAAAGATTATAGATGCTTTTAAAATCAACACAGAAGATAATTTAGATGATTATCTTGATAATTTGCATAAGAGAATGAAAATTAAGTTTGCAGTAAGTCAATTTGTTTGTGCTTTTATGGAATATGAAAGAATGGAAAAGCAATATCCTAACGTAATGAATTTTATGGATGAAAGATAAAAGCCTAACTTTAGCACCACATTTGATTGATTTAGAAATTGATAAAATAGATTCAACAAATGATAAGAAGTATTTTTGTGAGCAAAGTATTAAAGCTATCAGATTAGAGAAAAGTACACTTTTAGATGATATGATTGATGGTTATTCTTCTTGGGATTTAGACTATTTAGGAAGAATTGAGTTTGCTATAAAATATTTAGAGCGCAAATGTTTGTTGTTTGTGAGTAACGATTTAGAAAATTAAAAATAAAATGGAAGCTATTTTAATAAATACAGAAGGAAAAGAAAAAAAGTTAAAAATCAACACGTTTGATGATGCCAGACAAATAGTTTGTAATTTTAATTATAATTCTTCAATTGAGATTTTGACATTGCCAGATGGAAGAGCTATTTTGTTGGATGAGGAAGGGAAATTAAAAAATCTTTCCTTCAATGAAAAAGCAACTATATTAGCACATGATATGAATATTATTTATCCAAGTGATTATATAGTTGGAGATATTTTGTTGGTAGATTTGGATGAGTTTGATGGTTTGCCTTATGAATAAAAAAAAGGAGGAAACAACCCCTCCTTTTAAACCAAGAAACTTAAAACAACACTATGGAATAATGATGTTATTTCAACAAATATAGAAATTAAAGACTTCTTAATTTGTAAATAGCATATAAATATCTAAAACTTAAACTTAATTTATAATTTTCATTTATGAAAACACGCTTTTACAAATATTTTTTTCAAGGAATGGAGAAGCCAATTATCATGGAAGCAGAAGATAGGTATATTGCTTATGAGATGCTGAAACAATTAAGTTTTAAAGCACAAACTAAAATTGACATGGATAAACTTGAAGATATGAGGGTTGAAACTCCTTTAGTTGGTATATCTACAAAGAATAGAAGTGGATTAAATTATACTTGGGTAGGTAAAGAATATACCAGTGATGGTTGGCTGGAAACAGAAGAATACAAGAGAATACAAGAACTTAAAAAACAAAACAATTAACATTAAATTTAAAATTATGGAATCAAGAGAGATTATTGTCACGCCTATTTTGGCTCAAAAAATGCTTAAAGAAAATTTAAGTAATCGTAAAGTAAATGAAAAATCAGTGTCAGTTTATTATAAAGACATGATTGAAGGAAGATTATAATTATGGAAATTAAATTCAATACTTCAATAGAAGTTTCTGCAAAGCAATATGGAAGAATTATGACTGAACTCAAAGGTGTATGTGCTGGTAGAGTTGAAGATGGTAAGTATTTTATAAAAGTTTGGCTAATGTCTTGGAGCAAAAATGTAGAATGGATTTTAGAAGCTGATGTGTAATGGCTAAATTACATACAATGGATTTAGTCAAAATTGAACTTGACAAATTACTTGTTCAATATGTTATCACAAAAAATGAAAATCTACTTTCTAAAATAAGAGAATTAGAAGCTAAATTAGACTACTTTAATTATGGAATCAAACAAAAGCACAAATGATGTTATTAATGATGATTTAGACTATATTATAGCTATAATTGATGATGAGATATTGTTTCTTAACAATCTGAAAAAAAACATGAGAAAATTTGCATACATGGAAGCAATTAAAGGAACAATAATTTTTATAAAGTTTAATTCTCTAATTGATGAAATTTGTAGAATTACTTTAGAAATATCTGTTTTGGAGCAAAAAAAGATTGATTATATAAAAATTAAAGAAAGTCTTTCTAAATAAAAAATATTTTATATATTTGCTTTCTGATTAAGAAAATAAATTGACATCAATCGTGGGGAAGTTGTTGATTAAAAAAGTGGTTAATTTAAAAAAGACTGAATGTAAAATTTCAGTCTTTTTTTTATAATGTAACTAAACCAGAAAAATCATAAATATCTGATGATGCGTATATAATCACTCCATCGTATTGAAATATTGCCAATCCAGTAGTGTTTAAGGCACTTACTATTCCAGCTATTGATAATGTAACTAATGGCAAAACTGGAGTTAATAATCCAAAGCCACTACCAGCCAATGAGTAACTTAATTGCACACTTGTAATTCCAGCAAAAGTTTCTGTTGTTAAATTCCAAGTATATAAATTTGTTGAGCTACTTGAAGAATAAGGACTTCCTAAAGCACTTAATATTTCTACTGGTTGTGTTAGGTTTGTGTTATTTTTTATTCTTAAAATTATTTCTGATTTTAAATTATTCTTCATAATTTTTTATTTTTTAATAGAAAATAGGTTGTTATACCAATTATTGCTATGCTTGTCCATCTTAATACTTGTGGAGAAACATAATCTTTATTTTTTGCAAAATTTACAAAATGCTCACAATTGAAATTTATGAAGTCGTATTTGTAATTTTTTAGTATTTCCACTAATTCATTTATATCATCAATTTTTAGATTTGTCTTTTCAACTGAAACAATATCTTTTCCTTTAATCCATTTTTCTAAAGGTTCTTTTATTGTATTTCCACCTTTTGAATTTACTTTGTCTGGATGATTATGAATGATATAAATATTATCTGAATCTCTTTCTATTATTCCGTAATGATAAATAATTGGTAATATGTCTGCTTTTGTTTTTATTAAATCTCCAGTTTGAAGATTTGAAACTGCATATTCTCTATTTTCAATTCTTATCTTATTTAATTGGTTGTTAAAGTTCTTTGTTGTAGTCATTTAGTATGTTGAAAAAATCATCATTAAAAAAATGTGTTGGACTAACAAAATCTGCGTTGGCTATTTGAACTACATAAAGCACCATTTGAATAATTTCATTTGGTAAAATTGAAAACGCCATGCTTGTTCTTCCATCAAAAATAACATTGTCTTTTAAAGGTTTAAATTTAACTGCTGATACAAATTGATAAGGGTCAATCAATACATTTTCAACAAACGCTTCTAAATTACCATTTACATCATATCTATTGTATTGATATGGCTGAAATAATTGGTCTGTAGTTTGAGTGTTGATATATGTTTCTAATAAGCCATAAGTGTAGCCAGATTGAGAATTTAAAATCGTGCTATATTTTGTTGCATCTGTACTTGTAACAGAAACAACTCCATTTGGTATGACAGTTAAAGTTGATTTATATAAACCCATTTTTTACGCTTTTTCTTCTTCTGCTAAAACTTTTCCATCTTTTGACATTGCTCTTAACAATCCAGTTTTTTTATTAAGCATTACTTTCACTCCATAGTCTTGGAATATCATTGATGTTAATTTGTCTAATTCTGATTTGCCTTCTCCATTATCCATAGCTGAACGCATTGCTTGTAATCCAATAACTGCATTTTCTTTATTTTTAACAAGTGTATCGTCTGCAACTTTTGGCTCTGTATATTTAGGAACGCTTGAAGTAGAATTTTTGTTGTTTTTAGGCATTAATAAGTAAAGAAGTGCAAATGCACCAGCTAAACTAATAAGTAATGTTTTTGTGGTCTTATTCATAATTATTTTTTTAATTTTGATAACAATATCACTCCAGTTAATAAAACTATCGCACCTCCTAAAATGATATATGCAGTATATCTTTTAGACTTTATGCTTCCTTCTACTTGTTGTAAGTTCTTTTCTGCTAAATATTGATAAACTATTTTTTGTTTTTCTACTTCTCCTTGAACGACTTGTAAATGTTGTTGCAATTCTTTTTTTTGGTCTAAACTTAATTTAGTTAATTGCTCCTCTAAATCTCTTTGCTTTTTTGCATCTGCTTTAGCAAATGCAGAAGAAATAATAGTATTGACTACCATTCCACCTACTGCAATTGCTCCACCACTTATATCTCCATCCATAATTAATCTTTTGAAAACATTAAATACAATCCATAAAAAGAACCCATTCCAACACCAAGTCCAGCAACATAAATACCAGTGTCTTTTAATCTGGCAGTGCTTTCTTTTTGTAATGATTCTCTGTAAGCAAGTAAAGAATTTGCTAAAATTCCAGTTCTTGCAGTTTCTTGTTCTATTCTTAATTTTTCCATAGCAAATTTTTCTTGCGATGCTAAATTTGTTAGTGCAATTTGAGTTTGAAGTTCTCTTTGTTTTTCTGCTTGTTTTTTACCAGCTTGATTTCCTAATAAAGTAGTTCCAATTGAAACTACTGTTCCAGCTACTGCAACATACGACATAATTATTTATTTAATAATTTATAATTTTCATAATCTTTATAGGAAGACACCACAAAGGCATCTTCTAATTTTTCAATTTCTTTAATGTTGTTAGGATTTGGATGTACATTTACAAAAATAGTATCTTCTAATGCAATTGCAACTCTTTTAGTTCCAGCATTAGAAACTCCATAGTAAGGTGCTTCTAACTCTTTAACTCCATCTTCACTACACAATAATAATTTTCCTTTCATTAAAAAAAAAGTATGTTCGTGTTTGTGGATTTTTCCAATTACAAACATTCCTTTTTTTATGAATATTTCTCTTGTATAAATTCCTTCTGAAAATAAATGAGTTAAAGGCAATTCATCTGAATTGCCTTTATAAATATCTGGAGAATCACTATTGATTAGCAAGTTTTCAATATATTCAACTTGCTCTCTAAAGTTTGAACCATCTGGCTCAAACATAAGTTGTTGATTATTTGCTAATTCTGTATTTGCCATCATTTGAAATTTACACTAAAATATAGCAATATTACAAAAATTATTCTTATTGAGAATTATTTTAAAGAATTAATTATTAGTTTTTTGTCAAATATCTCATTAAGGTCATTGTAAGGAAGTGTTGATATATCTTCAAACAATAAGCGTTTTGAAAAATGTGGATGTGTTACTTCTAATTCCTTTGTTGGCGCATTTGCTAAAATATTTGTGTGCATTTCATATCCAAGCACTTTTGGATTAGTTCCTACCCAAGTTACAACTGATGGTAAGTTTAAGGCAGTAGCCATGTGCATAGAACTACTATCAATTAATAATCTCTTTTTTGAAAGCGTCAAAAGAATAGCAATACTTCTGAAAGAATCCAGCGCACCCATTGTATTTGCATACATTAGTTGGTCTGGTCTTTTTATGTGCAAAATTGAATAATCATCTTTGAAATAATCAATAACATCTTGCATTATTGTTTGTGGAATATCTCTTGTCCAACTATACATTAATGGTTGCCCTATAGCTCCTCCATGTGGTTGAATTGCCATGATAGGTTTTTCCATCTTATAGAATGGTTCAAAATATTGTTTTTCTGCTTTAGAAATAAATAATTCTGGCATTTCTCCATCATATTTAACTCCATACATATCACACCAAATTTCCATTAAATGTTTACTTTCTGTAATATAATCAGAAGCATGATAAGGGTCTGCTACAAAAACTTTTGCATCTTTTCCTTCAATATGTTTTTGATAAATTCCACTTGTTGCTCCACCAGTAATTACTTTATTGACATTTGGATTTGCTATAAATACATCTGGATAACCAGTAACAACTACTATGTTGGCTTTTTTGTATTGTTTTTTAATAGCTTTGAGTACGGCAGTAAACATAATGTTTTTTCCAAGTCCACCATCCACTTGACAAATAATTGTTGACATATTTTTATTTTTTAATATAGTTATAATCTTTATTTAAAGGGTCAATCAGTTTAAATTTAAGCACATGAGCAGATTTTTTATTTTTTTTACAATAATCTCCTATTGATTCATAAACAATTCCAAAAACTTCTATTGGTTTTTTAACTGCATTTGCTCTTTTTAATTTTTCTTCTTCTGAATGAACTCTATTCCTATTTTTTTCATGTGCTTTTAAAACATTAATTTTACTTTTCTCACATATTCTTCCTTTAGACTTTAAAGACATCTTTAATTTAGTTTCTTCTGATGCTTTATAACCTACGTGAGCCAAACTCATATTTATTTTAGTTTCTTGAGTGTGTTTATATCCAATACAATTTTTGTTTCCAGTAGATAATTCTTTTAATTTTTTCTTTGTTTCTTCTGAATGTTTTAAACCTTTAGCACCATCTCCCCCTAATGTGATATTACACAAATTACCACCATCTATTTTCCTTTTGTATTCTGAAATTAATTTAGTTTCTAATTCACAAGCAGTTTTCCAATCTAATTCTTTACTTATAATTTCAATTATGTAATTTGGATATTTTTTTACTACATTATTCCAATGTGGATTATCTCTAAATTTCCAAAATGGTCTTTTAATATTCCCTATACCTACATAAAAAACTTCTCCATTAGGTTTTTTATGCAAATAAACGCAAGTATCATTAATCATTTTAATCTTTTTTATCTTGTTGATATTTTATTCCATAATCTGAAAAATTGTACCAAACTCTTTCATGGAAGAAATAAATTATTGGTTTTATACAAATTTCTGTTACTCCAATTCCACCAGCAACCCAAAAGTTACCAGTAAAAAAATAAGATATTAAGCACGTTTGAAACGTGCCTAACATCCTATAACTAATTGCTTTTGCAATGTGTCTTTTACAATTTACCATCTTTTCTTAATTGTTCTCTTACTTTTGTTGCTGAAACTTCTGCTATTTCAGTTGGAGGAATGTGTTCTATAATGTCATATCCAACTCCTCTACCAAATTCAACTGAACAAATGTCTGGAATAATTATCACTTTAATTCTACCAGTGTTTACTAATAAAGCCAATTGTTCTTCAATGTTTTGTTTAACATCTTCTGCTTTGAAAGGATTTTTTTCATTTACTTCTCCATCTCTAATTGCTATACAAACATTTTTACCTTCGTTTAATGCTTGGTTAAATAATGCTATGTGAGATGAATGTAATGGTTGCCAACGACCAATAAATAAAGCATATTGTTCTTTTTTTGATGGTAAAGACGATTCTACCCAATTTATTTTAATCCAATTTTCCATAATTAATAAATAACTGCTTCATTGTCATTAAATTCTACTCTTTGAGAATCAACTACAATATGATGTTTATATTCTTTTAAATCTTCAAAAAATTCACTTTCTGTTCTGCTATGTGTTAATATGTTTATTTCACTTGTTTGATATTCAATTCCATCTACAATTACTCTCCATTTTCTTGTTCCATCAACATCCAAATGATTAAATCTAATTTGAATTTTTTGTGTTTTGTTTTCTTTTTTAAGAATTATTTTTCTACCTTCTAAAATAGAATTTTGCAAAGTTTCTTTTGCTTCCATTTTTATTTTTTTAAAAGATTAATTTTTTCAAGAAGTTCATTTACAGAAGTTAATTCATCTACATCTGTTGTGTCAATGTCAATAAAATTAGTTTCTGGAAATTCATAGTTTTCAACATGAAAATTTTCTCGACCTCTAATGTTTGTAGTGTGAACAAATATCTCAATTGCGTTTGATTCTAATTTTAATTTTTCTCTTAAATCAAAAAAAGGAGAAACTACTGCAATTATTACGTCTTTATCATCATCTGCATCTAAATATCTTGCAATGTTATAGGCAGTTGTTATATTTTGCCTTCTTCCTTGCTCTGAATAGTCTTTGTTGTTAATTATTTTGCGTAAAATATCTCCATCAACCAAAAATACTTTTTTTTCTGGATTGACTTTTTCTAATACGTTTTTTAAATGAAGTGCTAATGTGGTTTTACCAGCGTGAGGTTGTCCAATGAAGTTGTAAATCATAATGTTTTTTGTTTTTAGTTCTTGGTCTAACAAATGTATAAAATTAATTATACATAGCCAAAATAATCATAAAACCATTTGTAAGTATTTTTTATGTCTTTACAATTTTCATATCCTAATACATCTTCAAAATCATCTGGTTGTCTTTCAAATTTTGGTCTTAATACATGGTCGCCATATATACCATGAAAAGCATCGTTTTCATGCGTGTGTTGAGTTATATTCACAAAGTCATGCTTGTCATAGTTTGGAAGTCCAATAAAATCATAAAAGCGTTTTATTTCGATTTCTGGATTATCCATTAAATCTTCGTAACGTATAAATAGTATTTTCTTGTCAATTTGTTGGTCAATAACATCTTTAAGTCTATCAATTGATATTCCAACTGGTGTTCCACTTGCCCAAATGTCAATTCTTTTTCTTAAAGTAGTTCCTTGAAGTTGTGAAGGGTTTTGAACATAGTTTTCTTTATGTGGATTTTTTCTAAAATTCTTTTCCATTGAAGCATAAATAGAACGTAAATCTCTAACCATACATACTATTTTTGGTTCTTTGTAGAACATATTGGCAAATCCATAGCTGATTGACCAAGTTCTATTTTTATCAAGCACATAAGGTTTATTTGTTAAGGCATCAAAATACCCATCCATAGACTTTCTGCAAAAAGATAAAAATGCTTTATCCATAAGTTTTGAATCTTGCGTTTTGAAGTCTGGAGATTGTTGAAAAGTTGCTCTTGCTCCAAAAAGTAAATCAAGAAATCCAGAAGTAGGAGTGCAGTAAAATTGAGTATTTTGCGCTACAATATTGCTCAACAATGTTGAACCAGCACGAGGTAGTGATGAATTGAAGAAATAACTTTTTTCCATAGTGTTTTATTTAGTTCTTGATTTTTATTTTGGTGTTTGTACTGGCATATTGTCTTTTGCAGTTTGTAATTCTGAAATTAAAGCATCAATAAGAGTTTTTAAATCTTCATCTTTTTTATCTTCAAAAGAATTTTTGCATTGCCATCTTACATCATCATATCCAAATAAATTAATTGCATGAAAATCAGTAATTATTGTTGGATTTTCTGCTGGTTTTTTTGAAAAGATTTTGTCAATAATTGGCTGAACATTTGTTAGCGTTGTTGTTTTTACTTTTACAGATAGGTCTTTAGAGTTAATTTGTGTTTCTCCATAACCAAATATGTGAATTGTGAAATTTTCCATTTTAATTTATTTTTATTATTTTTATTATTTTTTTATATTATACTACTATGCAAATTAAACCTCCATCTCTCCATAGCATACCTATTGGAAGTCCAGTAGGATTTGTTGGTATATTTTTTATAGATAGGCAGTTTACAAATGTAGTGCATGGATTGTCAGCAATTATATTAAGTCCAACTATCATTGTTCCATATAGTGATTTTGTATAATTGTTTTTTCCTCCAAGTATTGCAGAATAGCAATTTAAAGAACCTAAATAATTACTATAACCTCCTCCAATAAAAGAATAATTACTTTGTATTCCAATAGTGTTTTTACCTCCTACAGCAATAGATGAACTACTCGAGCTTACTGAATTTTGTCTACCCCCTCCTACAAAAGAAAATCCATCGTGTATTATATTGTTTATACCTCCATTTATTATAGAATAAGCACCACAAATATAATTTCCAGTTCCTCCACTTATTACTGAAAAATCAGTACATAATATATTATTAAAACCTCCTCCAATAAAAGAATTGGAACTATACGACTTATTACATTTTCCACCTCCAATTACTGAATTACCTTGATTGGCAGAAATAAAGTTTTGTGTTCCACTACCTATGAATGAGTAACTACCACCACAAACGCAATTATTAACTCCTCCAACTATTACTGAAAAGCTACTTTGTGCTAAATTTCTATATCCTGATACAATTGTTGATGCAACTCCAGATGCTACGTTATAAGTTCCACCTACTACAACAGAACAATAATTAGAAGAAATATTATATTTTCCACCTCCAATTACCGATGCAATTGCAGATACAATATTATTACAACCACCACTTATTACAGAAAAACAAGATGTAATTGAGTTTGACTTTCCTCCAACAATAGTTGAATAATTTGCATTTTCAGTTATGTAGTTATTTGCTCCATTCACAATTGAACTATGTATATCATTTACAACATTGCAATAACCAGTTCCTACAAATGTATGATTTGCATTAGCACTGTTTTTTGTTCCAGCACCAATCAACGCATAAGTTCCAGATGCTACGTTATTATAACCAGCTAAAATTCCAGAATAATAACCAGTTGCTTGATTTACTGTTCCTCCAACTACTACTGAACCTTCTCCAGAAGCAATATTGTTACCTCCACCACCTACAAAAGACAATCTATTCGATGCAGTGTTTTGAATACCTCCTAATATAGAAGAATAATAAGCAGAGGATTGATTATTTTGTCCAGCACCAATAACTGATTTAACACCAGATGCCACATTTTGACTTCCACCTAAAACTGCTGATAAAATACAATTTGATACGTTATATGCACCACCTCCTATTACTCCAAAAGAACCTGTAGATGAATTTCTACACCCACCTACAACTATTGAATATAAACCAGAAGCAGTATTACTAAATCCACTTGATACGTTTGAAAATTTACCAGAAGCAGTATTACTAAATCCACTTGATACGTTTGAAAATTTACCAGATGCAGTATTTAAAATCCCCCCTCCAATTACAGAAACACAACCAGAACCTAAATTGTTTGCTCCTCCTCCTATTGCTACAAAGTTATTAGAAGTTATATTGGCAAATCCACCAGCTATTGTTGATAAAAATTGAGATGCATTATTATTACACCCTCCTCCTATGGTACTATATGTTCCACTTGAATTATTGTTTCCTTTTATTGGCTCAATACCACTTGTGTTAGTGTTGAATCTAAATGGACTTGAACCTCCAACAACATAATTTGACAATGGTGCTACATGACCTCTAACGTCTTTAAGCATCATTGTGTTAGTGTTGTCTATAAATAAAGCTAAACTATTCCCTACTGGAGAGAATATGCTTTGTGCGTTTGATGAAGTTAAATTTCCCATCTTATATTTTTATTTAATTAAATAATTTATTCATCATTGCTGAAAATAAAGCGCTTATAACGATTAATCCTCCAATTAGCTTTGCTTTAAAGTTTTTCTGTTCTTCAATAAACTTACTATGTTCTTCAAGAGTTTTTACCATTCCTTTTTGACCATATTGTTCATTTCCAACAACTGTTTGATTAAGTTGTGTTAATGTGTTGTTCATGCTTAACATAGTGTCTTTAATCCATTGTATGTCGTCTGAACTTACTGGAGTTACATCTTCTTTTTTTCTGGGTAATGCCATATAATTATAACTTTATAATCCTAATTCTGTTAAATGCTTTTCAAGTTCTAATGATTTACCACATTTGTACTTGTTGTAAAAAGCTAATCCTATTTTTTCTTTATTTTCTTTAATAATAATCATAATAAAGGAGCATACATTTATTAAATCGTCATTTGTATCATTTGCATACATTTCTAAAGACTTTTTCATAAAAGGATTTGCTAATTGCTGATAGCCAAGCAAATCTATTCTTGTATCCATTATTTCTAAAAAAGTAACTCTTTGTTTTTCTTGAAAATTAACACAGATAGTGTAAAACACATATCCATCTTCATCATTTGTTACTTTTATTTGAACTTGATTTTCTGGAACATTATACACTTTCGAGTATTTTTTTATCCCTTTAACCATGATTTTTTTAACAATTGCATTTACCATTTTGTTGTTTTTTTTTAGTTTCTTGATGTAAAATTAACTATTTTATACCTAATAATTGTGCTAATTTAGGGTTTTTTTGTTTAAATTTATCAAAAGGTTTTGCTAAATTATATTCTTTTAAAATGTCTGCTGAATATTGAAATGATTGTTTATTGAATGTTATTGTGCTATTTATACCAATAAACTTAACTTTAACGCTTCCAGTTATTTCAATATTGATAGGATTTCTTGCCAAAATATCTTTAACTAATGGTAAAACTGATGCTTTTGCTTTTTGCAAATCAATAGTTCCAGCAATTTTTAATGTAAAAGAAGTGTTTGGCAAAACTACAAATGAATTATTTGACTTTGAACTTGCAAAATCAATTCCTTTAAATGAAAAATTCAAATCATAACTTCTAACAACTACTTCAAAACTTGAATTATTAGTCAAATCTATTTCTAAAGAAACATCAATTTTGTTATTAGCTACATCTACATTAGTGTATTTGAAATTTTTGATTTTATAATCGTAATTTAATGCTTGACTAACTTCGTATTTGAAATATCTATATAATCCAAATCCAGCTAATCCTATACCTCCAAATAATAAAACTTTTCTCATATTATTTTTTCTTTTTTGAAATGCCTATTTTTAAAAGTGCTAATAGCAAAACTGCTCCAGCAAGGATTATTGAATATCTCAAAATATTAGAGTTGCCAACTTTTTTTTCCTTGTCAATTGCTTTCATTTGAGTTTCTTGCGTGTTTAGTAAATCTGCAATTCTACTTGCTTCTGTACTATCGTATATTAATCCAGCCATATTTTATTATTTTTTTGTTGCTATAAATAAAACTCCTAAAGCTAAAACAAGTATTCCACCACCTACATACAATCTTTTTCTTGCTTGTGCAATACTATCTGGCTCAATTCTATCTTTATCTACTGCACTATATTTATTAATGTAATAATCAACCATTGCACCCTTTGTGTCAATATTTTTCTTATCACATTGTAAAACTACCATCAATGCTTTTTTATCTGCTAAAAAAGGTGTTATTTCTGCTAATTCTGAATCCATAAAACCTTTTGCATAATAGTCTTTTTTGACTAATAGCTTTTCAACTTGCTTTTGCAATTCCATGCAATCATTTGTCTTTGGATAATCTGTTAATAATGACATAATTTATTTTTTTAAAACCATATAAAATCCAGTTAATAAAACTAATGCTCCAGTTCCAATATAAAGATATTGTTCGTTTATATTTTTCTTTAATACATTTGTTTCTTGTTGACTTGCCATATCTGTCAACATAATTGCATCATCTTTTAACTTTTCACTTTCAAGTCTTGCTTTACAACCTTTATTAATAAAATCATTTTCTAAATTTACAACTTCTGCTTTAAATTTAGCTAATTTGGTTTCGCTTGAAGCAGTCCATGATTGTCCTAATTCAAGTTTTTTCTTTTCTCTTATTAGAATTTCTTCTTTGTATGATTTTATAGTTTCGTCAAGCTGAACGCAATCTCTAACATCTTTGTAATTAACTCCAGTTCTAACTATCTGTTTTGTACCACAAGCAGTTTTATCAAAAAGTTGTTTTTTAATATCCAAACTGTTCTTTGCACTTAACATACTTGCTCTTGTTGGAGAATTTAATCTTGCGCTATCTGGATTTGCTTTATAAGTTTCATATTGTTGTGTCAATGTATCAATATCTTCTTTTAAAGAAGCGCAATCAACATTGGCAACATCACAATTATCATACGCTTTTTTAAGCTCTACTAAACTTGCTTTTTTGCTTGGAAGTGTTTTTCTATAATAACCTTTTGGGTCAATTAATGAAGAAGAATATTTTTTTTGAAAATCAGCATCGTTTAAATCAGTTAAATCTTTTTCAATTTCTGTCCAAGTATTAAATTCTTCAAAGTACGCAATTGCAGTTTTCACACAATCACTATTATATTCTGTTGTTTTAAGACAATTTCCATTATTAACACAATCCATTACATTCATTTCTGAACTACATATAGATGAATTATATTCTGCAACTGAATCCTCAAATATCTTTTGAGCTTTGGCTTTATTTACTTGTAATTCTGAAATTCTATCCTTTTCTGCTTTACTTAAAGATTTTACTCCAGCAATACCTTCTTGTTGTGTTGTTATTTCACTTATTTGCTTTTGAATTTCAAATGTGGCAAAATAGTTTGTAACTATTTTTAAAAACAAAACTTCGCAATGGAAGTCTTGTTGTACTTTAGAAACAATTTTAGGTTTGGTTATACCTAACTTAATTAAAAGGTCATACTTGGTATCTTTTAGTAAAGCTAAAGCAATACCACCAGTACCTAATGCTATGAAAGATGCTCCAACTAATTTACTCATTTCTATTTCTTTTTAAAAACTCCCATTAATACAATCAATGCTCCAACTCCTATTAATCCATATAAAAAATAGTTTGTTTTTGGTTTTTTTGGCGTTGTATTTACAGACTGAATTGCTTTTAAATCTTTAATTAAATTATCGACTGGTTTGTTTGAAGTTCCACTTGTTGTTCCAGTTTTTGTTCCACTTGTTGTTCCACTTGTTGTTCCATTTGTTGTTCCACTTGAAGATGTAGTTGTAGTAGATGGAGTTTGATTTGCAACAACTTCCTTAATTGAATCTACAATTTCGTTCAACAATCCAGTATCAGTTGGACTTGGTGTGTTTATAGGCGTTGGTGTATATTGATTATCTACTGTTTGCCCATATTCATTAGTTGTTGCTGGTTGTGATATTATTGGAGTTGATGTTGGTATGTGTACAATCTGACTAACTCCACCTTCTAATGGACTTGTATTATTAAAATCTTGATTAACATATATTGGCTCTATTGGTACTCTCATGTTTTTTTTATTTTTAAATTAAGCCAGAATAAATCCAGCACCTTCTACAATAGGTTTTACTTTAGCTTTTGTCAATATATCTGCCATACCTAACTCTGCGTTTAACCATCCAATCAAATCTAAATCTGTAAATCCAATCCAATAGTCTAATCCATACATTTTTCCACTTGGAGTTCCACCATTAATTCCAGAATAACTTCTTTTGCCAAAAGCATTGTAAATCATTTTAAAATCTTCTGAATTAATTTTGCTGAAAATTGCTTTAATCGTTGCCAAATCTGTTCCCCAAGAATAATTAAATGCTTGAAAAAGATTTTCAGCGTAATTTTGAGCAGTTGCTTGTGATATTTTAGTTTTTGTACTATCTACTGCTTGTTCATGGTAATCTCCACCAAGAATGTTTTGACCAGCAATTCCTTTTTTTATTCTGTTGACAATTGCTAATCCAATAACTACAATAGCAATTGCGCCACCTACATAAAGCAATGGTTTTTTATTTGCTTGAATAAAAGTTCCAGTTTTACTAACTGCGTTTCCAAATTTAATACTATCCATTTTATTGTTTTTTTGTAGTTACTTTTCCTCCTCCTTGCGTATTGTATTTTACATTTGCGCTTGTGAAAACTGCTTGATTATTAGAAACTGCTCTTGCCCAATCTTTTAAATAATTTGCTTGAAATGTTTGTAAAGCACTTCTAAATCCATTGTATTTTCCACCATTTATTATAGTGTCAATATCACTTTCTTTTTGCGTTGAAACTTCTGGAGTAATGTTTTTGCTATTGGAAATTAAATCTTTAGCTTCTTTTATTTTTTTTAAGATGTAATATCCACCACCCAATAGAATTAACGCTCCTATAATTTCGTATTTTATATTTTTCATAATATTGTAATTTAACTTTTAATAGTTAAAGCATTGGTTAATTTAGTTGAAAAAGGCAATTTATTTTTGTCTTTAAAATAAAAATATGCACTACCTCCAACTATTGCTAAAGCTAATGCACCAAATATTAAATTTTTTGTTTTCATTTTATTTTTTTGTTATGTAGCTACCATTAACACTTCTTGGACTTGAATGAACTTTATACCCTAATGCTAAAACTTGGTTTTCAATATCTTTAATTTGACTTTTTAGCAAAATTAATGTTTTATTACTTAAAGGTACTGAACCTAAATCAAATATTTTTTTCCAAAGAGTATCATATAAAGGCATTAATGCTTTAGCTTTTTTTTCATTGATTAAATCAATATTCATAGCTACTGCTTGGATGTTTCCAGCATCATGTACTGCAATGTCAAAATCTTGCTTTAAGATTTCTTCTGCTTTAGCACTTTCTTCTGCTTTAGCTTTGTCGTCTGTAATTTTCTTTTTTCTTAAAAAGACTATTGCTCCAATAACTATTGCTGAACCAACTATTAAATATAAACTTTTTTTCATTGCAAAAATAATAACTTATGTTGCTGGTTGAATTGTTTTTAAACTTTTATTTTTAATTTCTGCAAGTAATCCTTTTAAAGAATCAATAACTTGTGATGCACCACTTAATGTTCCAGTAGTACTTGGTGTTGTTGAAGTTGTGTTGTCAGCAGTTGTGTTATCTGCTTCCATAGGAGGTGTTGTTAAATTAACTTTGTTAGCTTTGTTTTTAGCCATATACATATAGCCACCAACTAAAACTAAAACTGCTCCTAAAATATAAAGGTTTTGATGTTTTTTCATTTTATAAATCTTTTAATGCGATTGTTTTTACTCCTTTTGCTTTAAATAAAGCACTTTCTGTTATAGTACCAAATATTCCATCAATACCATCTTTATTATCTCCAAATGCGCCTAAATCAGCATTATATTTGGTTTTCAGTATTCTTTGCATTTCAGCAACTTCTGGTTCTTGCATACCATTTGATAAAACCAATTCTCTATCAAGGAAAACTTCTTGACCATTGTTGTCAAGTGCTGGTTGCTTCAAACTTTTTAACCATTTACTTGCTCCATAAATCAATGCAAAAGCTACTACTCCTACAATAGCATAAGTGCTTAATTGTTTTTTGTTTAATTTCATAATTGTTTATTTTTCGTATTCTTCACAACTTGCTGGACAAGGTGCTTTTATACAAGCAACTTGATTAAATTTTAAGCATTTTTTTTGCTTTGGTTTGTTTTTATAATTTTTCCAAAGTAAATAACAAGTGATTAAAACTCCAGCACTTATTAATATGTTTTTAGTTTTCATAACTATCTAATTACCATTTTATTTTTCTCAAAATTTCTAATAAAATTGTCTATTCTTTGAAATCTTTTTCCATTTGCTTCACTTGGAGCATCCATAAAAACTTTATAGAACGCTTCATATCCTTCAATTCTTGGATAACCCAATCCTAAATAAATAAGCAGTCCATTTATATCTGCTTCACTTTCATTATCCATATCATCATTTACATAGAAATGACTAAACTCATGGCATAAAATAGCAAACCTCATAGGAATTGTGTATTCGTCAAAATACTTTTTAGCAACTTGTATTCTTCCAGTAGCTTTTGAAATTCTGGCTGGAGTTGTTAATTCCTTTCCATTATGATTTGTTATAACGTCAAGGTATTCAATTATAAAATCTCCATTATCAGATTGATAAGATTTGTTTACACTTAAATATGATGCGTTAAAGCAAAATCTTTGAGCGAAATCAACAAATTCTGAAATGCTTTTGTTGGAAATATCCACAACATCCATTCTTTTTTCTAATGGTTGTTTTTCGCAAGAAACAATTGAGATATTATTCTCTTTGTCTTTTGGCAAATTACCAACTCTATCATCATAAACTGAAAGAATTACAGAATCAGATGTAATAGGCATTCTAATATAAAACATTTCCTCGCTTTTTACTTGTTTGGTTCTGTTGGTAAATATTATTTTATCCTTTTTTTCATCACAAATCTTAATTCTAATATTTGCTGGTGTTTTAACTGCAATTTTCACGCATAAACACATTTCATCATATCTTGTTTGTATTCTGAAATTCATGCTCTATTTCTTTTTATTAATGTAAAATCTGTAAGCTACTGCTCCAGAAATCAATACAATGCTTGACAATAAAACCCATTTATTCAAACCTAAAAACTTATTTTTGTCAATTACATCATCTTTTTCTTTTGTAATACCTAAAATCTTTTCAAATTTATCAGCGTTGTTAATACCTAAAGTATCTTCAAATTGTGTTGTGTCTAAAGTATCTACTCCAGCAACATTTAATTGTTCTTTTGGTGGAATTGTACCTTTCATCGCTTCTCTTTCCAACCAATCTTTAAATCTCAATGTAGTTCCACTTTCTTTCCAAAGCTGATTTTTACTTTTTGCAAAATTTACCATAAATTACTTTTTAGGCGTTGTTGTTGTTGTTTGAGTTTCTTTTTTTAATTGGTCTGCTGACATGGATTCAACTTCTTTTTTAGGTTTATAATAACCTTTATATATATATACCAAAGCACCTACACCTATTGAGAAAATTGCAATACCTATAATTTTTTTTGTTTTCATATCAACAATTATTTTTGACTTTTTTTCCATGCTTTTCCTACAACCCATATTGTAGCAAAAAGAACCAGTAAACCAGTTCCTACTTCTACTAAATAATTTGTTGTTGTAGAGGCGTTATTATTATCATCTACAAAATTACCCATTTTATTATTTTTTTATAAAATTAATAATAAATTTTTAATTTTGTTGACTTTTTTTCCATCCTTTTCCAGCAACATAAACCAATCCATATAGCACTGCTAATGAAACTACTACTCCTACTACTTTACCTATTAAACCTTTATTCATTTTTTTTAAATTTAAGAGTTAAACATTTGTTTAATTATGATTCGTCTGCTGGTAAAAGTCCAGCTTTTTCTTTTCCTTCATGGTTTTTATTCCATAAGTAATAAGCTAATGCTCCTACTAATAAAACTCCTAAAACCATCTTTGTTTTTTTTGTTAATGTCATTTTTTCTATTTATTAAATTATTATTTTTAATTTTGTTTTGTTACTGTTACTCCTGCCATACCAAATGTAGAAACAGATTTTCTTGGATATTTTAGTTCATAAGTATCTTGAAATGTTTTATAAAAATTAATGTCAGACAAAAATAATTTATCATCGATTGTTAATTTATCTGCTACATCAGAAGTATATTTATAATCATCTCCAACCATCCATGCGCTTAAAACTTTTGGCAAACCAATCATTAATTTATCTACATCAGATTTTGAATATTTAGAATAAATATCTTTTAAAACATTATAAACTTTTTCATATTCTGTATTTTTTAATTGTGCAATTTTTTCTTTTAATAACATGTTATTTTGACTAATAACATTAGCCATTGACAATTGAGCAAGTTCAATTTCTTCTTCTTTACTTCTATTTGTTTTTGATTTTAATTCATTAAGTCTTATTGTACTATCAAAATAAGTCTTACTTTTTTGATTCAAAACGTCATTACTTAATCCATCGTAAGTTTTAATCCAATCTTTTACTGTTGTCAGTGCTTTTGCATTAGCTTCTTGCTTGGTATAGTTATCAGAAGGAGCTTGTTTATTTAAAACTGATTGTACATTTTCAGTTTTTGACAAATCTAAATTTGATTTTTGTCTTTTTTTAAATGTTCTATATGCTAAAAATAAAATACCTAAACCTACTGCACCATAAACTATTTCTTTTGTTTTCATGTTTTTTATGTTTTTCTAACTATAATTCCAGTTGCTACTCCACCTACTACTGCTCCAATCAATCCACTTACATATATGTTTTGTTTTTTGTAATAGCCAATCATAAGTCCTAAAATAAGACCAGTTACTGCTCCATTTATAGATGCTTTTGTAGTAAGCATTAGAATATCTCTTTTATCCTTACTTACGATGTCTTTAACTTCTTGTAAATAATCTGTTGTTTCCATATTACTTTCTTGTTACTGCAAAAATTACAATTCCTAAAACTAAAACTCCACCAACACCTAAAGCAATATACAATGTAGTGTTACCACTACCTTTTGCAGTTTGTTGATTCAAACCAGATTGTGCGTTAATTTGTGCAGTTTGCAATCTCAATTTTTCAATTTCTAATTGATTTTGATTTGATGCGTTTTGTGCATCTATTTGCGCTTGTAAGTTTTTGGTATCTGTATTTGAAGTTAAAAACTTTGTTATTGATGGAATACCAGATGCTATAATGTTTGACCAATCTCCAGAAATGTTAAAGAAATCATCACTACCAGTAAAATTACTTGTATTCATGTTTTTAACATAACTAACAAAATCATTATTGAATTTTTTAGATGTTGTTAAACCTTTTAAAGTTGCATCAGATAGTTGCTTTGTTGTAAAACTTGAAGCATCTTCTACTACTACTCCATTTTTATTTAGCATTTTTGCTAAATCTTCTGGATGAAAAGTAACTACATACGAAATTAATTTAATTGCATCTTCCATTACGCTTTCTTTTTAGTTGCTAAATATACTACTAATCCAATTACAGAAACTCCAACAACTCCTAAAATAACATATAAAGCAGTGTTTGAACTTGGTGGTGGTGGTGGATTTCCATTTATACTTCCTCCAGCTTGAACTACTTGAACACTTGCATCTGCCAATGCTCTTTTAGTTTTATTAGCATCTAATTGAAGATACCCATTAAAACCATCTTGTAAAAGATTTAATCCAGTTGTTAACCATCCAGAACCTCCAGAACCTCCAGAACTTTTTGTTGAAGTTGTAGTGTCTTTTGTTCCTCCACTACAAAGACCTAATGATTTATTTTCTGGTTTATCACAAAAACTATCTGTTGATGAAGTTGTATTGCCTATATTAAAATTTGTAGGCGTGTATAAACTACCTCCAGCGTTAGAATATCCATTCATGTTTGAATAAATAGTTTCAACAACTTTTTTATCTGCAATTAAGTCTGTAAATGATTTGTAAAAAGATTGTGATGTTTTACACAAGTTTGTTACTTGAACTGCAATTTCCATATCAGAAGTGTTTGGACTAATTACAACTCCATGCTTTAATAGTAAAGCGATAACTTCTGCTCTTTTTAATCTTATAACGTGCAATAAAGTTTGCGCACCTAATGATGATGTGTTATTTGCCATTTTTTTATTTTTTTAACATTAATGAAGCTACTATAACTAAAGTTGCAAGAACTAAAATGGTGTTGGTTTGATGCGCCAAAATGTTTGTGTTATTAGTGTTGTTTGTTGGTGCTTCTGTTCCACTTGCGTTCATGTATTTATCATGTGTGCTTTTAGACTTACAACCAGCGCAACCACAAGAAGATTGTGATGGACTTTCACTTACACTATATTCAAGAATAATTCCTTTGTCTGGGTGCAAATCAATAACTTTCTTCAATGCTGGTTCTCCAACATTGCTTACTAATTCAGCCAAACTTCTACCTAAATTTCTTTTGTCTGTTATTTCATAACCAAAAGATTGTATTAATTGTTGAGTGCCACTTGGGTCATTGTCTGCAACATATTGATATACTGACATAGTTTGAATTTTAAAAAAAAAGGCAAGATGAAAAATTCATACTTGCCCTTTTCAATTATACAAAATTGTTTTTTATCTCATTAAGATAAATTACGCTTTGATTTTGATTGTTTGTCCATTAGTAACATTTGGAGAACCAAATTGTTTGCTAACTGCTTGACCACCTAAAGCACGAGCAAGGTTGATGTTGTCTGCTGGGTAGAAATAGAATTTAGTTGTAGAAGTAGCACTTACAGTTTGAACGATTAATTTTGTGAAACCATCAATTCTATAAGGCGTTTTCAACGCAACTACGTTAGTTTGTTGCTGATAAGGGTCAATGATTGGAATCAAAGATTTTTGAGCAACGTTACCATTAGCATCTCTTGTGTTAACTGAAACAGTTGACAAAATTTGAGAAGCTACTGTTGACTGCATATAGGTTAACCCTACAGAGAAAACGTTGTTTTGGAATTGCCATAACATTTCTCTATAAGAAACGTTTGCTATACCAGAACTGATTGTGATTGAACCAATTACTAAACTACCTTGTGCATTGAAACCAGAATTGTTTAAGTATTGGTAAGAGCCTAAAATATCAAAATCAAATACATCTGCTCCAGAAGTAGAAGTAATTGTTACGATATAAGGTTGTGATTGTTGAACTGACTGCATTGAGTTACCATCTGCACCAAAGAAATCATCTCCAGTGAACGATAAGTCTTGGTCAATAAATCCATCTGCATTTGAGAAAGATTCGTTTGCACTTGCTTGTGCTTTTGCTAAATATCTTCTTACGTTTGACATTTTTTGTTGAATTTTATAATTTAAACTTGTTTTTTTACTCTTTGACATCTAATGGCACTGAAACTTTACTTTTTAAATACTTTCTTTCAATTGCATTTGCTAATAAAACTCCAATGGCAACATAGACTATTGTTTTTAAAAAAGTGATTGCTTCTTTTTTCATTACACAATGATATTTTTTTTGTTGGCACTATATGTTTTTACAAACATATTTTTTATAATTATTATATACACATACAATAATCTTTTTCAAAAGTATAGCAAAAATATATCACAAAAAATAATTTTATTATAAATAAACAAAACTAACGACTTAATATTATGTTTCTTTTTATTTAGATAAGACTAAATAAGAGGTGGAAACTACACCTAAAATTGAAAGTATTTTATATAACCATGAAGTAGCTTTTTGTTTTTTCAATTCCTTCTGATAGGTTTTTGAAATTTCTTCTTGCTTGGTAATAATTTCATCTTTTTGAGAAATAATGTAGTTTAAATCATATTCTTTTTCTTCCATTTTGTAAATGATGCTATCTTTGAGCTTCACTTTTGATTCAGTTAGAAGCAAATTGTTTTTTACTAACGCAATTTCTTGTTTACATTCATCTCCAGCAACTAAATCAATTGCTATCTTTTTGGCAATAGTTGTGTCAATGCAAACTAAATTATTTTTTTGCATATCTACTTGTGAAATAGCTTTCCCACATACGAGCATTGTAATGCTTAAAGTTATCAATTTTAGTTTTTTCATCTTGCTTTAATTTATCAATTTTTTTATTGTTCGCACTAATTCCTTTGTCTATTGATTCAATCTCTAATTTAAAACCATCTATTTTTTTATCCAGCTTTTTGTTGGATTCATAAACTTTATCTATGTTAGATTGAATGGTATTTATTTCGCTTTTAATGTATTTTATTTTGTCAATTTGATTGCCAGAACTCATTAATGAAAATATTTGAGTTATAAATACAATAATTAATAACACAAATACTAATTTTACTCTATCATGTAATATTCTATCCATTTTTTTATTTTTTAAAATCTCTTTTGTGATTTATTATATTAGTAAATGATTTTGTGGTTCTGTTTATTTTTAATAATTCTTTTGAATAGCAAATTGTCTTTTTGCCAGACTTAAACCTTATAACTACTGTATCATTTAAGAACACTTCAACCAAAAATACTATTTCCTTACCATTGTAAGTTTCAATAATATCATTGGCTAATACTTTTTCTGGAATAACTTCGTCTTTTTCCATTATACTATTACATAGCCATTAGCATCTTTTGGCTTGTTTATAAGCAACCTCCAGTTGTTATACCCAATCTTGTCAAAATGTGGCATATCTTTCATCTTTTATTTTTTTAATTGCTTCGCCAAGTAAAAAAGTTTCTTCATATGTAAAATTATCCATTCTTGCTATATTACATTCTTTACAACTTGGTACACAGTTTTCTTTTATATGTCCTATTAAATTATCTATTCTATCAAATCCAGTTGATGGATATCCACAATATGTACAAGGTTTTTTAAAAACTTCAAAAACATCTTCTTGTGTTAAATTAAATTCTCTATTTTTTCTTTTATCTTCTTTTTTATAAGCATTTATTAATCCTATTGCTTTACCTTTTGATGTAAATCTATATTTAACACCTAATTGGTAGTGTTTTTCTTTTTGCTCTATTGTTAGATTTTCATATTTTTTAATTTTTCTATTTTCTCTAAGTTTAGAACATACTTTGCATTTATATTCAAATCCAAGTGGTCTATTTCTATTTCTATGAAAATTAGTAGCACAAAGTTCTTTTACTTCATTACATTTAAAACATTTTCTTTGAATATCTGTATTTATTTCTTTTTTGTTCATATAATAACATATCCATTTTTATCTAATGGTAATTTAGATAAAATTTTCCAATCTCCAAAACCATTTTTATCAAAATGTGGAAAATCTTTAAAATTACCTTTCCAGTTTCCACCCCAACTCCAACCATGTTTTGCGAAAATCTTAACACACTCATCCCAATCTGCAATTCCATCATTATCCCAATCTTTATGTGTATCCCAACTTGCAGTTTTACCATCTATAATCAAAACAATGTCAACTGCAAAGCCATAATTATGAATTGATTGCCCTCCTTTACTATTTGTTACTTTTGGTTTTTGATTAAATAAAGCATCTTGTTCTGAAAAAGTTCTTAATCCTTGTGCAACTCTAACTTGTGAACGACCATTTAATGCTTGGTTACACTCATTTATAATAGTAGTCATTTCTTCTCTTACCATAGGATGCAATTTTGAAATCCTATCTAATGTTGGTTTATCCATTTTGCTCTTGTTTTAAAAATTCATCATTGCTATTAGTTAAGAAATTCTTGACTAAATAAACTGCTCCAGACAATAATCCAACTTTTCCCATATTAATGAAATCAGCTAAAGCTGGAAATACCCCATTTACTACACTTGTAGATGCTAATCCAATAAGAGTTGTTCCTATTGTCATTATTGTGCCTTTTGAAAGGTCTTTTGCGTTTAGTCTATTGAATCTACTTTTCATATCAATCTAAATAATATTTTATAATTCTTTCTTTGTGTAATTTCACTGCGCTTTCTGGCGTGTGAACTTTTGTTCCTTTACCCAAATCTCTTTTTTGTAGCATTGGAGAAATTATCTTTTTGTAATTATCAGAAATGTATTGTTCAACAACTGCTTCAAATTTTTTTCTGTCAACTCCTTTTATTTTTTCATCTTCAATATCTACATAGCAAAAGTATCTTGGATTATCATAAACGTGATATTCATTGTTTACATAATTCTCAACCAGCTTTAGCATTTCGTATTTATCCTCAAATTTGTTTCTGTGTTTATCAACAGAATCAGTATTTTTGTGAAATCTAATCCAGCTTAAATTTTGCCATATTTTTGGAGATACCCTACCCACTGATTGAAAGTGTAAGATAATGTCTGTATCTGTATGTCTGTTAGTACATATAGCACCAACAAGGTCATTTGGCAAATAATCTGAAATATACCTATTAATATCCTCAATAAGTAATAAACCACCTCTGTAATCATTTAGAATCTTAAATAATGTTTCTTGTATTTCGCTAATTGTCATCCTTACTCCATTTTCATGGAAAGGTCTAATTCTTCTGGCTTCTATTGTTGGATGTGCTGAAAACCTCATTATGTCTGATATTTTCAATGCTCTTATGGTTTCAAATTCATCATTAACATCCAATATTAATGCTCTGCGAGGAGGAATGCCTTTTGCTAAATTACCAAGTATGTAACTTTGAATCATTTTATTTGTTGTGAAAGTTTTTCCACAACCTTTTCTTCCAACTGCAACTCCTAATTTAGGTTCTCTTTCTTCCATATATTTTATAAGTTTTTGTAAAGTTTAATCATAAAAAAAATCAAAAACACAAGGAAAAGCAATAGTATAATCCAAAGATTATTACCATTGCTTCCATTGTTATTTGTTGTTGTGATTTTCATTATTTTTTACCTCTTGGTTTTCTTGCGCTTGTTGTTTTAGAAACTCCTAATGCAGTTCTTTTTCTTTTTACAGAAGTTGTTGGTTCGTCAGAATTTTGATTTGCAATTTTTTCTATTTCAGAAAGTATTGAAGCATCTCCAAATGTAGGCATACCAGCAATATCTTCTGCTTCATGTTTAAATCCACCTTCTTCTCCTCTTAAATTTTGGAAAACTCCTCCTTCTTCTGGTTCAAAAAATTCAACTTGTTCTTGCAAATTAGTTTTAGGTTTTGATTTTTTTTCCCTGACAACTTTCATTACTGGTTGTGATTCTTCTTCGTAATAAATAGCTTGTTCTGGTGTTTCTGTAGCAGTTGGTGTTGGTCTTGGTATTCTGCTTTCTCTAATTGCAGTTGTATTTTCTTTTAATGAATCCAAAATGCTATTAGCAGTTTTTTTAAGCATGAATGCTTGTGCGCCACGAGTGAATATATCAGTTCCAAAATAGTATAATAACAATTGTTCATCTGTCATTCCTACTCCACGTTTTTTGAAAACACGAACAAGTGGTGGAGTTACTTTTTCTCTAAATTCATCATCAACTTCAAACGCTCCTTTGATGCTTGAATTAAATTCTTGCGCAAAATCTTTAACGCCTATATTTCCAGCTTCCGTTGGTATTTCAATGCTTGGGTCAATATCTCCTTCTGCAATAAGTCTATCCAACTTGGATTCACTTATTTGAGGAATTTTACCCATATATTCACAACCTTTGGTGTACAAATCTAATGTCATTTCTGCCATCATTTCTGCTCCCATTGTTTTTTCTTTACCATCTAACTCACTATAAGATTCATTGAAAACTCTCTTCTCTTCTGGTTCTTTAGCTTCTGGTTCATCAAAATCATTAAAGTTTGGTGCTTGAAAAGTAGGTTCAGCCAAATCTTCAACTACTTCTGCATCTGAATAGATTTTATGATTGGTATATGAACGTTGTTTTACTGGTGCATCTAATGGAGAAAAATCATCCATGATTTCTGGTGTTTCAATGTTTTCTTGGCTCATTTTTATTCTTTAATATTTGTTAATACTTGGTTTATCGTGTTTATTTTTTCAATTATCTTTATATCTGACTTATGATTTGGATTCAGCTCTTTAGCTTCTTTTCTGTAAGAAGAAACAAGGTTGACTGGCTTTTTTAGAAGAAAAGAAACATCAGAAATATCAATTTTCAAATCATCAGTCAATATCATTGCAGTAATTCCTATTGCATATCTTCTGTTATTCTTTCTTGTTCTTGAGTAAAAGTCTGCAATGCTGATTTCAAAAGCATCACATACAACTGAAATTATTACTTGAATAAGTTCTTTTTGTTCTTCTGTAACTGCTATAAATTTTTGTCTGGACACTTGTAGTAGTCCTATGGTTTCATTAATGCCTAAAACATTAATGGTTTTGCTCATTTCTAAAAAAACATTAGAAATATTTTTTGTTGTTTCTTGGTTCATTTTTTAAAATATAAGTTTCAAATATAATGTTTTTTTATTAAAATTAATAGCTTTTAAATGCCATACTTTTCAGTGAATTTTTTATGTTTCAAAATCTCTTTTCCAATCATTATTGCAAAATCATTATCTGTTGCGTAATGAAGTCCTAAATGAAGTCTGCTATTAGCAATATCCTCAATCATAGCTTTGCAAAATTGAAATTCAGTTGGGAATTTATTAGCAATCACATTCAACACAACATATCCCTCTAATGTGTGTCCAGAAGGATATGATGGCGTGTCTGCTGATTTACTATTATATGGAAACATTGCCAATTTGTAGTATTGTGCAATTTGCTTTGGTCTTGGTCTTTGATAATGATATTTCAATTTAATCAATAACGTTTTGACATCATTAATTATGTCAGTAATTAAATCTTCAACATCAATCCCTTTTTGCTTAAATTGTGTTATTATAACTTGACTTAATGACCTATCGTATGACCTATATCTGGCTAAATAAGAAGCGTTTTGTGGTTCACTTAACATTTCTGTCATGTCAACCAATTCATTCAATTCATCTTTAACTAATTCAGAATCATTATCTGGAAATGGTTCTGTTTTAAATTTTAAAAATAAATCATCTACAATAGAAATTTCATCAATGAATTTCTTTTGTTCTATTGTAGGGTTTCCAAATGTTATGTTGTTTAAGTTCATGGTTTTATATAGTTGCAATCATAACTGGAGAGCAAGAAAGCATAAAATTAGCTTTTGCAGTTTGCATTGCTGCTTGTGTTAATTTCATTGTTTTTGCTTTTTCATTCCATTCAGATTCACATTGAGATTGTGTTTTGGAAATACTTGAAGGTTGTGATTCAGTTTTTAATTTGTTTTGTTGGTATTTTTTAAATGCCAAATATCCTAAAGCCACTCCTATACCTAATAATAATAAATTTTTAGTTTTCATTTTTTTTTAATTTTTTGGTAAAATTATATTAATATCTGGTGGTTGTGGTAAATTAATTGGAGCATCAACTTGTGTTTGAGTTGTGTCTGTTAATATTATTTTACCTTCAACTGGTTTTTCGTATGGATTATCTTTTCTTGACTTACCATTTTTACTTGTAAAGTATAAATATGCAAGTCCAATTCCAGCCATAGTTAATATAATTGTACTTGTTTTCATGCTATAAATCTTTACTGCTCATTTTATTAATTCTACCTTCTAATGTATTTAATTTTAAAGATTTTTCTCTTTGTAATTGTTGAATTTCTTGTGTTGTTGGTGGTTGTACTGGTGCTGGTTCTGTTGTGTCTGCTGGTGTGTTTGCCAAAACTTCTGCATCTGCTTTAATTTTTGCTTTTTTCTTTTTGTCATAATAGTAATATCCTACTGCTCCAGCAATTACTACTAATCCTACTAATACTTTTTTGTTTTTTAATAAATTTTTCATTTTATTTTTTTTAAATGTTATCTAATATTTTATTTGCTTCATCTATTGAAGTTACTTTTGAATCAATAATTTGATTGCGTATTCCATTGTAAATTAAATAGGTGGCATAAGCTCCAAACAATACGCTTCCTCCTATTATGCTATATCTAACTGCTTTATTCATAATTGTTTTTTTTAAGCTATTCTTCCTAATCCAGTTAGTTTTCTAACTCTATTAATATTTCCTTGAATCCCTCTCAAATATTTTTTTGGTGTTGATTCTGGGTCATATCCAGCTTCAATTAATTTTATTATTTGTTGTTCTGGAGTAGATGCTTCGCTTCTTGCTTTTGCATACCTACTGCTTTTTAGGTTTGAAATATATCCTTTAACGCCTTCTTCTGGCGTTGCCCATTTTGCCCATTTACCAGTTGATGATTGGTAAAAATATGGATGTATGTTTTTATTGTATCTAACTCCACCAAAATTATTACCTCCCATAAAAACACCACTTCTTCCATATCCACTTTCTCCTATTGTTTGTGGTATTACTGCACTAAAAAATAATCCAGTACCTTTAATTTCATTAAGAAAAAGTTTTCCATACTTGCCAATAAAATATCTTACTTTGGTATCTGCATCAACATAACCATCGTATGTTTTAGTTGGCAAAGAATCTAAATATGTTATCAAAGTTGGAGTTGTCATTGCTTCAAACTCTTTTTTTGTTTTTACTTGTGCCATAATCTTATTTTTTAAATTTTTTGTATGCAAAATAACCTAATAATAATGCTCCAACAATTAGTAAATGGTTTTTGTGCTTTTCTATAAATGTTGGGTCTGTAAGAAAATTTGCTTTATGTATATTTATTACATTTCCTTTATCATCAATTTCTTCTAATGCTCCATCATTTTCTATTGGAATATACAATAGAGCTAAATCAGAATAAGGAACTCCTTGTGTTGTTGTTGCTCCTAATGTTTTAAAGGCAATTGATTCTCCTTTAAGTCCAAAAGTAGAATTTTCTGTTGTTATACCACCTTCAATTATATCTCCTTTTTTTAATTTTTTAGTTAAATATATCCATTTAGGAGCAATTTGACCAGATGGAGCTGTTGCATTATTTGGAGCAGTTCCATTTGCGCCATAATCTCTTGTTAATCTATATTTTGCCATAATTACATTTTTTTGTATTTACTACCTAATGCTTTTTTTAGATTAACATCATGTTCATCTACTTTTCCAGCAAGGTTATCAAATTCTTCTCCAGTAACTTGGTCGTCAAGTTTTTTTATCCCTTTTCTATAATAAACTGCTCCTAAAACTCCAACTGCTATAACAACAATGCTAATTACAATGTCTTTCCAATTCATTTTTCCACTTGTTACGCTATCAACTGCTCCTCCATCTGCCATTTGTGGAGTTGGTGCTGGAGTTGTTGGTACAACTTGTGGTTGTGCTGGTGCTGGTGTTGAAGCAACTTCTGGAGTTGTTGGTGTATTTGTGTCCATTTATTTTTTCTTTAAATGTGTTAATATCAATGCTAATCCTAAAATACCACCTAATACTGCATAAATAATTTTATGCTGATTAAAATTATCCTTTACGTTGTTTATTGTTTGCTTGGCTTTATTAGAAGTTGGTTTAATGTTGTTTATGACCACATCTTCTAAAGTTGTGGCTTCTTCTAATAGTTTTATTTTTTTGTCTTGTAATTCACTTGCTTTGTAAGTTTGAGGTTTGAAACCTTGATAACTTATTTTGAATTGTGAATTTGCATCAATTAAATCATTCTCTAATACAAAATCTCCTTTTTCATTAGCTACTGCTCCCATTTTATTAGCTAACTTACCATTTGTTATAGTTATGTTTGCTAATTGTAATGGTTCATTTGATGAATCTACAATGTTTCCACTTATTTTCATACTCTACCTCCTTTTATTCTTTGGATTGTGTACCAGTTAACAATTGCTCCTAAAGTAAATGATATAATACCAACCACTACAAATATTGTTGATAGGTGTTGGTGTATTTGACTATTCACTTCTTTTTTTACTGCTTTATCTTCTGCTTGACTAATTGTTTCTTCTTGCATAATAATATTTATATATGAAAGCACCTATTACAATAATTGTTACTGCGCTAATGCCTACTTTTGTTTTTGTTGAGATTGCGTAAGGTTTATTTACAAAATAAAACTTGTCTAATCTGCTTAACCATCCTTTTAAATTAGCTGGTTGATTCATTGCCTTATATTTGTTAGCTCTAAACGTGTATAGCTTTTCAAATAAGTCTGGCGTACTTCCTTGCTTATCTAATTCATTGGCAAAGTCAACCATTTGTGTTATGGTTGTAAAATCTTTATTATAATTAGTTTTGTAGAAACTTTTTAGAAAAGGTAGAGTTCCACTTTTTCCATTTATGCTTCCTAAACCACTGCCCCAAGTCATTTCTACAAATGTATTGGCTATTGCTTGATTTTGTATTCTATCTCCTTGAATAGCATCCCAAAAACCAACTTTATAAACTTTTTCCCAAATACTATTTGGCATATTTAAGAAATTGGTGCAACTTGCAACATAACCTCCTTTTTTTGCTAAAGATTGAAATGTTACCCACTGAATACCTTTGTTAGTATGATATGGATTGCCATTTTTGTCTTTACCACAAGGAGATGGATTTTGACTTGCAGTATCTTTTAATGTGCCAGATAATCCACCTTCTGCTTTTCTAATAAAAGGAATTAAATTTTTATAATCTGCCATTTACCATAATATTTTATCTGCATAATAACCAGCACTTCCTAAAACGTGTCTGTCTTTTTCATGCCTTTCTTTATATAACTTTCTTCTTTTGTGAGCATATCCTTTTTCATAATATCCTTTCTTCTCTTTTGAAAGATAAGTTGGATAATCATTCATTCCTCTTGCTCCAACAGAAGCTACTTTTTTACCATTTTTGAAAACATCTATTTTCTTCAAGATGTTAGAGGATGGTTTAATGACCACCCCTAACTCTTTTGCCTTTCTAAAGCTATATGGTAAAATTTTGTAAGCCATTTTTTAAGAAGTTAAACATCTTTCTCCTTGTGAAAAAGCACAAGTGTAACCTCTTGGTGGCACATAAGTACCTCCATCAGAAGTTCTGCATTTCAAACAACTATTTGGAAATGCTTTTTTGCTCATTCCATTTGCATTTGAATATCCAGTTGCTCCAGATTTATTTTTTTTGTAATAGTTATATCCTAATACTCCTAATACTGCTAATCCGCCTACTGTTAATAAAGTTTTACTTTTCATTTTATTTTAATTTGTGTTACTACTTATTGTTTTTAAAGTAGTTAATAGCACCTAAACTTCCAACAAGCAATACTGCTCCAATTACTATTCCTAACACTCCAGAACTTTCTTTCTTTTCTTCTGTACTTGCTGGTATTGTTGTTTTTTGTGTATTAACATCTTTTGTAACATCATTATTTTTATTGTTAACCAGATTTTCTAATTGCTCTACAATTTCTTCCTCAAAATCTTCAATAAAATCTTCAATTTCTAAAATTGATTCTTTATTTTCATCAGAAGGTTCTGAATTAAATTCTTGTTTTGCAACTTTTAATTTTTCATCTAAATCATCTAATTTATCAATTTTTTTTGCTAAAGATTGTGGTATTCTACCATCTAATTTTTCTAACAATAAATCTATTCTTTCCATAATTTTAAATTTTAAGTTTAATTAATTTTACAAATATAATTAATTATTTTTTACAATAATTAATTTAACGCATTGATTTTCTTAAATGTTATAAGAACTTTCATCAACTTCTGTTATGCTTACTTTTTTTGGTTGCGCTCCACTTCCTAATTTATTCAAATCCATAACAAGCAATGTATCTCCAGAATGGTCTAAAACTTGTACCCAATCTCCATTTTTAAGCATTACTTGTTTTTCATCCAAACTTAAATGTGATTTAGTTTTTATTGCTGATTTGCCAAAAAAACCTCCAAATGCTTTCTTTTCCATTCCCATAGCTTTCATTTTTCCAGCTATTTTGTTTCCAACTTCTTGTGCTTCTGCTTTATCATAGCGTTTGCCATATTCTTGTTGGTATTTTGGCTCAACTTTTTGTCCTTCAAACTTCTTTGCTATTGATTTTGCTTTTCTTTTGAAAGTTACATTACCACCAGTATTTAATTTTACTGTGCCACCTCTTAAAAATATTCCTTCTGACTTCATGCTTATATATCCATTATTAGTAATAACAATACTATCCATCAATACTATTTGAAATAAATTTAACGCATTTTTTAAATTTCTTGATGTAGTTTTATCAGCATCACTAAATTTTAAACTTCCACTTGGATGATTATGACACATTATCACTCCTCTTGCAAGACATTTAACTGCTAAAGCACAAATCATTTCAACATCAACAATAGTTCCAGCAATACCACCTTTTGAATGGCTATAAACACCAATTACTACATTGGTGTTATCTAAAAATAATACTTTTACTTCTTCATACGCATTGATACTATTTTTATCAAACAATTCTTTAAATACTTTTACTGCATCATCTTCACTTCTAATTTTGTTATCTGTAAGTTTAAGATTGATTTTTTTTATATATTCAATATCAATTTCTGGAACTAATTCAGTATCTTTTAAATTACTTTCATTTATAACATTTGCTTTTTCTTTTGATAAATCTGTATAACCACCATTTTCAAAATTTTGTTTTCCTCTATAACCTTTTCTTGAAGGATTTTTTTTTCTTGCATATCTGATTTCATATTGAATTACTTTTCCTTCTTTTCTGCTTGTTGAATTAACGTGCTTATGTTCATTTCTCCATGCACCATTCATAGATTTTCTTAGTATTACAAAATCTTCTGCATCAATTTTATTATTGTCATTCATATCAATTTTTGATTGGTTTCCAATTAATGCTCCACCATCTTCAAAAGTTGACAAAATTCTTTTAATTGTTACTTTAGTTCCATTGTCAAGTTCTCCTTTGACACTATAACCTTTATCAATAGAATTTAATGCAGTTGATTTTACTTTTATGCTTCTAAAAATATTTTTGTATTCATCACTTGGATTAAGTGAATATTTTTCATCATCTTCTCTTTCAAAAAACACTATTGGTGCAACTAAGTCAATATTTTTACCTTTTATTAAATAAGTGCCTAAAACTTTTTTTGTTGAATTTGCTTTCCAATTAACAAAACCACCTCCTCTTGTATATTTTTCCATTTTTTTTAAATTTTAATTAAAATAAGGGATAAATTAATATCCCTTATCTTTTTTTTTATTTTTTTCTGCTATACATTGGTACTTCGTAATCTTCTTCTTTATTTTCGTGTCTGTGGTCATTTGTCCAATTTCTGCCAGTAGAATACTCTCTACCATTATAATTTCTTAAACCACCTCCACGAGCATAAGCTGGGATTCCTTCTCTACCAAACATTTCTGCTGGTCTTAAATGTGCATCTGCTATTAATTGTTGATTTGCTATTGCTCCACCATCTTCAAACATTTCTCCACTTGACATGGCATTAGTTTCTCCAACTAATCCAGTGTAATGTGTTCCAGTTTCTCCAGTGAATGTATCAGCAAAAATTCCTCCACCTACTGCATAGTTTCTTGCTTCTGGAGATTCATTATGCTTAGCTAACCATTCTGATTCTGTAAGTTCTTTTTCTGGCATAGCAATAGATTTTACTTTTATACCATCTTTGTTTCTGGTATAAATAGCTTTATCATCATCATCCCATCTAACAATTGTACTTCCTTCATTTTCTTTTAAGAATTTTTCAGCATAATTTTTATCATCAAAATAACTAACATATCCATTTTTATCTTGGATTTGATATTTTTCCCAATTATCAATTTCAGCACCTTCATCTGCATAAGCACCACTCATAAAATCTCCGCCATCAGCGTATTGACCCATTGCTCTATGATGGTTTAAATCTTTTACAACATTGTATGGTAATTCATCATATTTAAGAAGTTTTATTCTTTCTATATATTCTGTTTCTTCTAAATTGTAATCAGTATTTGTTAAATAATGGTCTATTAAAAAATGTCTTTTTTGTTTAGTTGTCCAATTATCCCAAATATTCATTGCAGTTCTACCTTCATATTGATTTTTAATTGAACCACCTCCAGCATAAACTTGATTCATATATCCAGCACCATTGTCAATATCCATTAATCCACCAGTAGCAAATGATTTGCGAACAACACTAACAACTTTATCAAAAGTATTACTTGCTCTCATTTCTTTTTTCAATTTTGCTTCTGCTTGTTCTTCATTAGTTGCCATAACATTTTTAGCAACTAACAATTTACCATTTTTAGTTAAATAAATTACATTGTAAGAATTTAACATTCCACCATTATTTAATTTTGGCGCACCCTTTGGGTATTTTGGTGCAAGTCTGTCAGAGTGTTCATCTCTGTTTTCAGTGTACTTTCTTCCTACATGATTATCATAAGTACCATATTGGTTAGAAGTTTCTCCAGAATGAGTTACTTTTCTAACTCCTCTTGGTTTAGCACTTCTTGAAGCATCTCTTTGTAAATTAGTTCCAGTAATACCCTTTAACTCTTTTCTTCTTTTTACAAATTTCAACAACTTTTGCATTTCAGTAATTGTTGATTTTTTAGTTTCTACAATTGCTTTTTTGGTTTCAGTTGTTCCTTTTTTCATTTGTACAGAAGCACGTTTCATAGCTTCTTTCCAGCTTTCTCCATCTTTACGAATTTCTTTAGCCAAAGCCATTGCAGTTGGTTTTTTAGTTCCACCTTCTGTTGTAGGTTTTTTAGTTCTTGTAACTTTTTCTTTAGCTACTGGTTCTTTTTTCTCTACTTCTTTTGCTTTTTCTAATTCTTTTGCTTCTTCTTTTTCTTCTTCTTTTGCTTTGACAATTTCCTTTTCTATTTCTTTTTCTATTATCTTTTCTTGTTTAGAAATTTCAACAGATTTTGGAGCAGAGGATTTTAAATCTTCTGCTTCCATTTTTTTAATTTGTTCTCTAATTTTTTCTCTTAAAGTTTCTGGAATTTGACTATTAGTTAATCCCTTTTTTAGTTTTTCAATTTTTTCAGTATTCATAATTTTATTTTTAGTTTAATAAGTACTCAACAACAATTCCAAAACATCAATAGCTTCAGTTATTTCTTTTTTCTCTTTTTTAGTAGAAAACTCCAGCAACAACTCTAATGTTTCAATTGCTTCTTTAATTTCTACCAATTCAGCATCTTCTTCTGGTTCTATTATTTTGGTAATTTCTACTTCTGGTTCTACTATGTCAGTAGCTTTATCCATTTCATGTGAAATTTCCTCAAAATCATATTGACCTTTATGTTTACTAATGATATTAGTCATGCTTTCTGGTTCAAAATGTAAATCCAATTCAGCATATTTTTTTATTTCATCAATATCCATATATCCATATTCTGAATTTTGCATATCTCCATTTAGAATTGCATAACCAAATGCTTCTTTTTGCATTTTATTATCTTCATCAAATATATCTCCTTTTCCTAATTCAACAATGTAATAATCACTTGAACTGGTAAAGTAATGCAAGTAAGCTAATTTGTCTGCATCTCCATCTGTTGCATATAGTTCTGGAATGTCTTTTATGTACTTGTAAAGATTGATAATACTATCTGAATATTCTCCAACGTTTGCTTTTACAACTTGCAATTCTGAATGATTGAAGAAATCTTTGATTTTATTTAATTTCTTTTTGGTTGTCAATAAATCCATATCATCAACATCAAGATATTCTGTCAAGACTAATTCTTCTTTAATATATTTTATTGCTTCTTTATTTTCAGTTGTAGGCACTTCACAATTGTCTGCTTCTGAATCTACAAATGGATAAGTTAGCAAGTTATTAGTTTTGGCAAATGAATCAACTCTATCCTCCAACGAACCAATATCTCCTTGTCTTTTTGCTAATTCATTTCTTATTTCGTAAAGTACGCTTTCTTGATATTCTGGCGTATCTAAATATTCTAAATTATATTTAGCTTTTTCATAATTGCCTAAATATTCTTTTTCAATATTTGAGAAATCATCAAACATTGTCAATCCATAAGGTTGTAGCAAATTCTTTTCTAATTTTTTTGCATTACCATAAGATGCTATAAAGTTACCAAATGACCATGTACTAAATTGAGTTAATTGAGCGTAGTAATCATTATCATATTTTCTTGCTAAATTTCTATAACTAATTTCGTAATCATCATATTCTGTTTTTGTTTTAGCAATAAAACTTCTATTCTCACAAGCACGTTTAAATTCAAATAATGACTTCCAAACACCATTTGCTTTGTAATCATCGTACATATCTAAAACCTCTTGTATTTTAGTTTTTAAATCATTTACTGCTTTTTTATTTGTCTTGAACCATTCACTATCTTTTTCACTAACATATTTGTCAATCATTTGTAAATATTTTTTCATGTTATTTACGGCAGTTTCAACTGCTTGAAGATTGTCTTTTTTGTAGTATTCAAAATCTGTTACTGCTTGATTTAACTTGGAGAAAGTTTTGTATTTATCTTCATTAATTGCAAAGTCTTTTTTTGCTTTTTCCTTGTTAATATCTAACCTCATAGCAACTAATTTATTTTCGTCTTTTATAAGGTTAAATTTAATTTCCATTGGGTCTAAAGCATCACTAACTGAATAATCATTTAAAGTGTTTTCTTTATCCCAAACAGAAGCAATTCTTTTACTTTTTTCATCTAACTTTTGATTGATAAAACTATCCAAACTATCTTGTATCATAGGCACTACAATACGAATATATTTAAACATATTACCTTGTCTATGTATTCTACCCTCCAACTGCTTAAATGCAGTAGGATTCCAGTCTAAATCTAAATTGTAAAGTACTGTACCTCTTTTTTGCAAGTTAATACCTTCTTGAATTGTTGCAGTACCAATTATAACTTTTACATATCCTTCATTAAAGGCATCTTTGATTAATTCCTTTCTATCTGATTCTGCTTCTGTTCCACTGCTGGTAATAATTTCAACTTCATCAACTTTGTCAGAACCAAATTTAACTCCTTTTATAAATCCACATTCTTGCTCTAATGCTTTTTTGAAGTCATTAAACAAGTCTTTACCTCTATTAGAATAAATTACTTGACCACTACATTCTTGTTTCAAATTTTCATGAAACTCCTTTACGCTTTTTATACATTCTATTGTATATTTTATTTTTGGACTTTCATTTATAAAATCATCCAGATTATCATATTTTTCAATGTTAGGAATTAAATAAGGACTGAAAGCGTTAGATTTTGCCCAAGACAATGCTCTACCAACTGCTCCTCTATTAGTTTCTCTATCATAACTATCAGCTTCTTCTATTACCATTGCTTGTGCTTCAATTTGCAAGTCAGACATTTGTAAAAATGTTGAAGTTTCCTTATTAGGGAAGTTTACCTTGCATGGTCTTTTAACTCCAGCATCAATTGGATTATCTTGATAATCAAAATATCTATAAAGAACATCACGAAGTATGTTTTTATTTTTGAATGATTTAATTACTGTATTCAAAACAATGTTTTGTAAATGGTCTACAGTATATTCCACTTGCGTTTCAATAAACAAAGACATGAAATTAAACAAGTTGTTTATGTTGGATGTTACTAAATAGTTATAACCAACCATAGATAACATTGAGTACAACTCCATAGGAGAGTTTGTAAATGGCGTTGCAGTTAACATATTTACATTACCATTAAATCTTTTTTGGATATATAATGACAATGTAAATGCTTTTAATGCTCTTGAGGATTGTGTTCCTTTACCTATTCTCCATGTATCTCTAAATTCTTCTGGAATAGCAAATGATGCAAATATGTTTTTAAATGCGTGTGCTTCATCCAGCACCATATAATCAAACCCTAAAACATCAATATCATATTCAGTTTTTGCTAATGCTTTACCTACTAAACTTTCAGTTTTTTCTTTTTCTTTTTCAATATCTCTATCACTTTGATTTTCTTTTTTCACATTTAAAATTGTGTAAAAATCATCTGCAATTTCTCCATGTAATTTTTCAGAAAAACCAATTTTCTCTAATCCTTGATAAGTAACTAATGTAATTGTGTATTCTGGTATTTGTTTGTTTTCAACACTTCTATTTGTCCCTAAATTAAACCAATCATTTAGTTTGTATTTTGAACCAGTTAAAGCACCATTAACAAAATGAGAATCAGCAAAAGCAGTAGTATTTCTTTCTGCTCCATTTGTCCAATATCCAAACATTTCATAAATCCAGTTTTTGTAAACTTGTTTTGGAACTGCAATCAAAGGTCTTTTTATTGAACCTTGTTTCAATAACATTGCTAAATTGTGAATAGCAGTTAATGTTTTACCAAATCCAACATCATAAGCAAGGCATCCAGAATTATTTATATTTAAGAACGCTAAACCATTTCTTTGTACTGGTTTTAATCTAAATCCATTTATGTTAAATATCTTATTGTTTGCTTCAAATCCAACTGGAACTTTACTTAAATCATAACTAACAAAATTATTAAATGATTTGTTAAACATTAAATTTAAACCCATCAAATCTGCTCTTGTTAAAGCAGTAGCTAAAAATTCTGAATAATATTTATCTCCTTCAATTTTTGCTAAAATTCTTCTTTCGTCTTTTTCTTTTTCTTGGTCTTTTTTAGGTTTATCTTTTGAAGCATCAGATAGAAAAACATTTCCATTTCTAAAATACAAATTTTTAATATCATCTACAGTAGTTTTTTCAAGCATATTGTTGTTAACATTATACCCAAACCAAATTTCGTATGCTTCAAATAAACTTACATTCTTTTTACCATAATCTTGCAAATAGTCATATTGTTTTTTTCTTCTATTATTTCTATCGTATTCATCAAAATGAGTTTTTATAGAAACTCCAGAATCAATATCTAAATCAATAATCATGTAATTATGTGACAAATCATTTTCTTTTGAAAGATATGGTCTTTCAGAAACAATTGTGTTTGCAAAATCAAAATTGTATTTTGTTTTTAAGGCATTATCAATTAAACTTTCTTGCCATTTTGCAGTTTCTACTCCAAATTTTTCAATCAGTTTATCTTTGTAACCACCTTCAAATTTGTCAGTTTCTCTATTGTATTTTCCAATTAATTTTTCTTTAATTTCAAAAATATCTCCAAAAACATACATATAAACTGGAACATAATCTTCTCCATCATAACATAAACCTTTTTGAAGTACAAGTTTAACCAGTTCAGCATCATCTACTGTTGCAAATGAATCTATTTCATTAAAGTTTTTTTCACTTGCGTAATAAAGTTCTTTGTTTTCGTTTTTAATTACCCAAAATACTTCATTATCATATTCGTTTTTAAACTTGGTTTTAACTCCTAATAGAGTTCCAGTTGGAACATTTTTTACATCCTCAAATTGTTGGTTTTTTAATGCAAAACTATTTGTAGCATAGGCTAATCTACCTCTATTGCTTACAGAAGATAAAAACCATTTTTCCCAACCAAACATAGGAGAACCAAATTTTTGTTTGTAATAAACATATCCTTTAATCTCGGCAGTAGTTATATTTGGACTATAAATTTTTAAACTTTCTTCTATTGTTAAAATTTCTGCTGTATTTTTTTGTGGCTCATTTTCAAAGTTTGAAACAACTTTAGAAATTGCTAATTCTTTATTGGTCATATTTCCTATTTTCTTTTCTTTTCTAACAGTTTCTTTTTTTACTTCTGGTTGTGGAGTTTCCTCTTTACTTGAAGTGGAATCCATTTTTTGAATTTTATAAGGAATCATTGAATCAATATCATTAATATTACCAACTGTTATTACTGGATTAATATATCCACTACCTTGTTTTTCTTTACTTAAAATTTTATTATTTTCAGTATAAAACCATGCACTAAATAATGATTTATCATAATCAGTATCTACTTGACCTTTGGTTTCAATTAAATACTTTTTTTCTAATGCTAAAAATTCCTCTTTTAAATTATCTGGTATAAATCCGTAAGACAAACCTAAATTTTCTGGAGAATCTTCATTTTTATATTTTCTTAACAATTCGTAAATTGCTTTGTTTTTTGCTATTGCTTTATTAGTCATTTTGAAAACCTTTAAGAGTTACTTCTACATCTGAAAGCGCATTGGCAAAACTCCAGCTTGGAAATTGCTCTAATCTACTATAAATCATATTTACCACTAATTCTCTACCATCCTCAAATTTTAATTTTTGGGATATTCTATTGTACTGCTCCACATCAATATTATCTAAATTTTTATTAATGTTTTCTTTTATTTTCGCGTTCATTTTATTTTTTTCTTAAAATTAATATATCAGTTCCAATTTGTGTTTTTTCAAATATGTTTGAAGGCAGTCTATAAGCATCTACTAATTCTGCAATTTCAAATATTTCTTTTTTAATATCATTGTAAGCTATTCCATTACGCATAAATGAACTTGGAATTAAATAAACTCCTAAACCACCTTTTTTAAGGAGGTGTAACGTTTGCAAAATAAAGAAATGCTCTACTTGTCCTTTGAATTTAAAATAGCTTGAATATAATCCAGAAAACTTACCATAAGGAGGGTTTGCCATTACTAAATCAAATGGAGCATTTTTTAACCATGTTTCAGTACCTTTTCTATTTAGTAAAGTATTAAATCTTGGTTCTTTTAAAAATGCTTTTTCAAAATTAAAATTATATAACTCGGCATTAGGAAATTCTCTTTTTAATATTTCAAAATTATCTTTGCTTATTTCAAAAGCAGTAATATTACTATCTTTTAAGTTTTTAATTAATCTACCACTTCCTGTTGCTGGTTCTAAAACATTACCACCTTTAAAACCATAATGCTGTGCCAAAGCTAACATTTTATCTGCTACTATTTGTGGAGTAAAAAATTCGTAAAGTTTTCCTTTACCTTCTGTACTACCTTCTGATTCAAATGATTTTTCTTTTTTAGTTAATTCTTCATCTTCTTTAGGATACCTTCTTTTATCCATTTCTCTATCAAATGTTTTTTTATCAATTATTTTTTTGACTTCCTTTTTAAAATCATTTCTGACAACTTCATTTGCACCTAATTCAAATCCTATTTTTTCAAAATGCTCTATTTGATTTAAAACATTTTCGTTTTCAAAACTACCAAACATAGGCACATCTAATTTTTCAAAATCTAATTTATCTTTAAGAGTTTTTATTTTGTTCCACTTATCGAAATAATTATTTATCTTTTTAGCATACTCAAAACCAGTATTTTCAGAATCAACTTTAAAATAACCAATTGTAATTTCTACTTCCTCTTTTTTAGTTTCGTCTTTTATTTGATTTTCAAGTTTATAATCTCCTTCTTGAATATTTTTAAGAAATTTAACAGCAGAAATCATTTGAGTATCCTCTACTTTATCTCCATCGTAATAAATTACATCAACAAAATAACCTATCCTTTCATCTGGAATTAATTTAATTTGTATTTTTTGTTTTGTATCTGAAACAAGATAATATAAAAATTTATTATTAAAATCTTTTATTTCTGTAATAGGACAAAGTGAAAAATGTTCTATTTCTCTAATTGAAATTGATTTAGAATAAATAACAACACCAAATCGATATTTTTGTTGCTCAAATCTAATAAAGTTTTCTTTTGGATATGTTCCAATATCAAATGGTCTTTGAGTTAAAATATATTCATATTCTTTTTTATTACCTACCGCACCACCATCTTTAAAAACTTCAAATAATCTTTCGCCATTTTTATCATACTCATAAATTTTTTCTTCTTTAGAATAATCTACTAATGATTTTGCTCTTTCTAAATTCATCCAGCTTGTAGTATTTGTACCTACATATTTTATTCTATTATTAGAATCTAAAATTCTATATCTATAATCATCTATTGCTCCACCATCTTTATAAATACCAGTATCTCCACCTACTTCTCCATCTGCTTGAACATCCAACATATCATTGTAGTTATTCAAATCTCTTGCTGGTGTATTACCCTCTTTAGCATCTTTTACAAGGTTTTCTTTTTTCATTTCTCCACCTTTGACAAATTTTTCTTTTTTTAATTTTATTTGTATGATTTTGTCTATTATAGATTGTGCAATTTTTCTGTCTTTTTGCTCTTGAACTCTATCTCTATTTTTATAAGGAAGATAGAATTTTGGGAAATCTTGTCTTTTCTTAAATGCTAAATAAAAATTTCTTTTTAATTTTATATACTCTGGGTCTGTTCTTACATTTTCTGGAACTAATCCAGAATTACTTAAATTTTTAGTTTTTAAATATTGTTGTAATTGATATTCCTCAACAGCATCTGTTAAATTAGATTCTACTATGTGTTTAACGTAATCATTTTCATTTTCATAAAGACTTTTTATATCCCCACCATTTTCAAATCTTATATCGTCATTATTTGAATCAAATGTTGTATTTGTTCCATCAGCAAGTTTTATTTGGTTTGAAAAATGAACAAAATAAACATCTCCTTCATATTTTAAATCATTACTTGTTAATCCATATATAACTCCACCTTGACTTTCATCAGCTTTTTTTGATTCGTAAATTAAATCTAATCTTGCATTTGTAAAAGTTGTATTAGCATAAAATTTAGATAGTCCTATTTTTGGATAATATTTGCTTCCTATGTTATTGTTTTTTATGGATAAAAATACTGAAAAAACTTTTTTGCCATAGGCATTAGCCATTTGATAATTTGTAGTAAATTTAAAAACCTGTTCGCCACTTGCGTTAATTTTTGAAACATCAAAAACATTAAAATCATTATTTGTTCCATGATAAACAACTAAAGGTTCTCCATTTTCATCAATAACCTTACTTGAATTTTCTGCATCATTTTCCCAATCTCCAAACCATTTTTTAAATTCTGGTGTACGCACTAAATGATATTGTTCTAGAGTTAGATTACTTGGATTACCATTTGGTGCAATTAAACCTCCTTTAAGGAAATTTTCGTTTTGCCCTTTTGCATTTTCATCTGTATAAAATGTTGGACTTTCTACTAAATGGTCTTTTACTATGTTAAAATGGTCTTTATAATCTCCAGCGTGTATGCTTTCATCCTCCATTCCTATTTCAACTTGTTTGTCTAATTCTTCTAATTTTACACCATGTTTTTTTGCAATATCTTCTAAAGACATTCCTTCTGACAAATGTTTCTTTTCATCATGGTCGCAACCACATTTATTTATTTCGTCTGCAATTTCTTTATCAGACATCATTTTACCACCATATTTGTAAGAACCACCTTTAAAAAGAATTTTACTTGGTATTTCCATTCCATCTTCTGCAAAAGCAACACCTCCAGCATCATGGTTTATTTTAGATAAAATTTGTCTATTAGTCATCATTTTACCTTGAAATTGTCTTGGAGTTTGGTCTGCTAAAGCTGGAGCAGTTATTATTACTTCTCCAGTTTGAACTTCTATTGGTTGTCCAGTTGTTTTATCAATTCCTTGTATTCCTCCTTCTTTATGAGTTTTACCTACAAACCAACCTCCAACTTTACCATCATCATATATAATTGTTTGACCTTCTTTTTTGCCAACTAAAACACCTCCTTGTGGAGAATTTTTAGCTTTTTGTTCTGTTAAGTCTGTTTTTTTCATCTTTTATTTATTGTATAGAGAGCAAATATAAATAATTTAATACAAATAAAACAATTATATTATAAATAATAACAATTTAAAATTTGTTTTAATTAAAAATGATTTGTTTTATACAGTGTTTCTTTTATTTTATTTGTTATTAATAATAATAATTGTTAAATAAATATATTTGTACATTAATATATTAATTTAAAAATTAAAAAGATGAACACGCAAGGATTATTAGACATTAAGTCATCTAACTTTCTTTTTGGAACAAACGTTCACAACTTGGTTACAATTGGGTTGTTAGTGTTGGTTGCTTACAAAGTTGGAGCTTTCAGAAAGTAATAATTTACTTTTAGAAAAAACAAAAGCCACAAATTATGTGGCTTTTTTTATTAATCTACTTTTTCGTATGTTTTTTCAAAAATATCTGGTTTGCATGGATAGTATTCTCCATTAACTCCTCTTATAATCCAATCGTTGTTTCTTGCTTTCATTTCTCCTTCAAGAGTTGGTATTGAAACAAAGAAACCTTGCTCATCTTTTCCAGTTTTCCAATTTTTACAATCAGAAAAAGGAATATCATCAAGACTTCTAAATTCATTATTTATTAATTGAGTTGCTTCAATTACCACTGGTTTTTTTCTAAATTTTTCCATAATATTTGTAGCACTTAACCTTGCAATTGGTTTCTTGGTTTATTTTTATTTTGCTAATTTATCAATTATTGTTTTGAATTGTTTTGAAATATTCTTCCATTTTAATCCAACAACTTTGTTGTAAGCGTTTTCAACTTTTTCTTTTGCCAACTCTTGCATTTCTGGAGCATCATTTTTCAAATTATAAACCACTTCCATTAGTGTTTTTACTTCTGGTGCTGAACAAACATTTCTTACCTTCTCATAGTCTTTTACAAACACCATTTGAGTTAAATACAAAAATGTTAATGCGTTTTCTCCATTGTTTGTTAATTCTGTAAGCGAAGTGTGTTTTGGACAAACTACAAGTGTTTTTGTAGCCATAGCTTCTGTAATTGTCAATCCCCAACCCTCTGATGTTGTTGTTGTGATAAAGCAGTCAAAGGCGTTGTAAACTCTATTTAGTTTTTCAATATCATATCCTTTGTTTTCATTGTAGTCTTTTGGTGTAACTACATCAATTCCAAATTTCAATCCAAGTCTTTCACACAATCTTTGTACGTTAACTCCAGCTTGGTCTAATGGGTTGCAATGTAAATAAAGCACTGCGTTAATTGGTTCTTTTGCAAGGTTTTTAAAATATGCAAATCCTAAAATAAGTGTTGCTAAATCTTTTCTTGCTGAATTTCTGTTTACGCTACCAAAAATAAAGGCATCTTTATTTTCTTCTCCAATCAATTCTATTTTTGCTTTTTCTTTTTCAGCTTGTTCCAAAGGAAAAAAATCAGAAGTATTACAACCATGTGGAATCACTTTTATTTTTTTTGCTAATGCTGGAACAACCATTCTTTTTACAACTTCTTTTGCGTATTCTGTGTAAGTTACTATTTCATCAAAAAAGTTTAGCACTTGTAGGTCTGAAATTCTTGGTTCTGAATCTATTGGAAAATAGATTATTGACTTGTATGATGGCTTGTTGTTTTTCTTTTTTTTAACTTTTACATTCTTGAAATGTTCTGACATATCATTAAACACTTCTACATCATTTAAGCAAAATACAACATCAAAATCATTGCCATATAGCAATCTTAAAAATTGCAGTCTGCAATAAACATCTCCTTTTGGGTCTTTTTCTTCTATTGTAGATAGTGCTGGAATTACCAATACATTTTCTTTGTAATGATATGGTTTTTCTGCAAAGTTGTTGATAGCAAAGATGGTTATTTTAAGTTTTGAATCACTTGACCATTCTTCAATTAGTTCTTTTGATACTTTTCCAAATCCAGTATCGCAGTCAAAGTCTGCATATACCAATAAGTTTTTTACTGGAGCATCATTTTTTATCACTTTCATTATTTTTTTGTTTTTAAGTTCTTGATATGCAAATATAATAAAATATTTTAAAAATATTTTAAAAATATTTTTGTTTATAAAAAAATTGTATTTTTGTTGTTATTTAATTTTACACAAATGGTTCAATTTTCAATAGTTAATGGAAGTTTAAAAGTTACTAATCCTAATTCAGAGGTAAGTCTTTTAATTGCTAAAAAAGATGTTTCTTGTTATAGTAGGTCATTATATTTAGAAATCCCAATAGTTTATCTATATAATCTTAATGGAGGATATAATGAAATAGTTTTTGAAATGAAACTTTCAGAATGTGAAGATAGCAATGGAAATCCTTTTACAATAGATAGTTTTCTTGTTTTTGCAGAGGAAAATCTGGGTTTTGATACGGGCGCAATCCCTCAAACTATTAGCGTTGTTGATAAATTTTCAAACTTGCCAAATCCATCAACTACTGGTGGAGAGTTTTATTGGTGTGAAAATTCAGAGGGCATACATTTAACTGGAATATATTATAGCAATGGTATTTCTTGGGAAAGTAATGAAGCTACTGAATTTAACGTTGTAACTAATTATTCTGCTTTGCCAGATGCAACAACTTGTAATGGTTTGTTTTATTTTTGTGAAGAATCACAAGGCACTGCTTGGATATGGGGTAGTGTAGGTGGTACTTATTATCCATCTGGAACTTATTATAGCAATGGAGTTTCTTGGATATATTTAAAAAGTCCTCAACAAGCAACTCAATCAGAAGTTGATGCTGGTGTTAACAATGATAAATTTGTAACGCCAAATACCTTAACTAATTTTTATAAATGGGCAAATATTCAAAGTCAAATTGATGCTAAACAAAATGCTTTAGGGTTTACGCCAGAGAATGTTACAAACAAATCAAGTAGTTATACTGCTTCAAGCACAACAACCTATCCTAACACAAAAGCATTGGTTGATGGTTTGGCTACAAAACAAGCGTCTTTAGGTTTTACTCCAGAAGATGTTACAAACAAATCAAGTAGTTATACTGCTTCAAGCACAACAACCTATCCTAACACAAAAGCATTGGTTGATGGTTTGGCTACAAAACAAGCGTCTTTAGGTTTTACTCCAGAAGATGTT
>Ga0114964_10000180_pt1 | contig 48868 bp, 46 predicted proteins | sample C_131016_MF_Meta_FD_92638 | JGI IMG/M metagenome (GOLD analysis project Ga0114964, IMG submission 92638) | Freshwater microbial communities from Lake Croche, Canada to study carbon cycling - C_131016_MF_MetaG | ecosystem: Environmental > Aquatic > Freshwater > Lake | place: Lake Croche, Canada... | reverse complement strand
CTGGGTATGGTTTTGTTCAGCTTCAATATTTACGCACGGCAATTGCTGGGCTTTGATGGGTTGCGCGCTCTGGTACCTTGGGGCGGTGGGGCATGGATTTTGGCTTGGCTTGTGGCGGCCATCGGCTTCATCCGACAACCTCAGTAGCCCCTTCACCCTGACAACCCCAAGTAATTTCAAACGAGCACACTTTTCATGGCCAAGGGGCCTTTTCTATCTTGGCGATTGAAAGAATTTATGAGTAAAAACCCTTGTCTGGGTTAACATCCACCTATCGGATTTTTATTTCGATAGTTTTTTTCAACCAAACCAAGGAAACACCATGTCCCTGATCAACACGCAAGTTCAGCCCTTTAAAGCCAACGCCTTCCACAATGGCAAGTTCATCGAAGTGACCGAAGCCAGCCTCAAAGGCAAGTGGAACGTGTTCATCTTCATGCCTGCTGCTTTCACATTCAACTGCCCTACAGAAATCGAAGACGCAGCTGACAACTACGCAGCTTTCCAAAAAGTCGGCGCAGAGGTGTACATCATCACCACCGACACCCAGTTTTCGCACAAAGTCTGGCATGAGACTTCACCTGCTGTGGGCAAAGCCAAGTTCCCCTTGGTCGGCGACCCCACCCACGCTTTGACACGCGCTTTTGGCGTGCACATCGAAGAAGAAGGCCTGGCCTTGCGCGGCACTTTCATCATCAACCCCGAGTTGACCATCAAGACGATGGAAGTCCATTCCAACGAAATCGCCCGTGACGTGTCGGAAACCCTGCGCAAGCTGACTGCTGCCCAGTACACCGCCGCCAACCCCGGCCAAGTGTGCCCCGCCAAGTGGAAAGAAGGCGCCAAGACTTTGGCCCCGTCCATCGATCTGGTCGGCAAGATCTGATCCTGTAAGCCTTCCTGTAGGAGCCAGCCCTGCTGGCGACCAGTGATCGCTTGCAAGGCAAGCTCCTACAAAGCCACTGCAAAACAGTGCGTTCAGCACAGCGCAACAAGGCCACAAGCCAGGTGTGCGCTGTCCTCAACGATTCCCACCCAACCCATTTTCAAGGCCCTGCCACAAGCGGGTGCCTGAGACTTTTGCAGCCTGAAACCGGAGAAAACCATGCTCGACGACACCCTCAAAGCCCAATTGCAGCAATACCTGGGCTTGCTGCGCCAGCCGATTTGCTTGATCGCCTCGCTCGATGACAGCGAAACGGGCAAGGACATGAAGAGCCTGCTGGCAACCATTGTGGGCCTGTCGGACAAGGTGACTTTGGACACTTCGGGCAACGATGCACGCAAACCTTCTTTTGTGGTGGCCCGAGAAGGCCAATCCGAAGGCGTACGCTTTGCCGGTTTGCCACTCGGCCATGAGTTCACCTCGCTGGTGCTGGCGCTGTTGTGGACCGGTGGCCACCCGCCCAAAGTCGAAGCCGAAGTGATCGACTCGATCAAAGCATTGGATGGCGACTTCAGTTTTGAAGTGTATATGTCGCTGAGCTGCCACAACTGCCCCGACGTGGTGCAGGCGCTGTCGCTCATGGCCATCTTCAACCCCAAGGTGAAGACGGTGGTGATTGAAGGCGGCGCTTTCCAGGCCGAGGTGCAAGAGCGCCAAATCATGGCTGTGCCTATGGTGTTTTTGAATGGCCAGGTGTTCGGCTCGGGCCGCATGAGCGTCGAAGAAATCGTGGGCAAACTCGACAAGGGTGCGGCCAACCGCGACGCGGCCAAGCTCGATGCCAAAGCCCCCTATGACGTCCTGATCGTTGGCGGCGGTCCCGCGGGTGCCGCCGCCGCCGTTTACGCGGCCCGCAAGGGCATCCGTGTGGGTGTGGCGGCCGAGCGCTTTGGCGGTCAGACCAATGACACCATGGCCATTGAGAACTACATCTCAGTGCTGGAGACCGACGGGCCCAAGTTCTCAGCCTCCCTTGAAGCGCAAGTGCGTCACTATGGCGTCGACCTCATGAACCTGCAGCGTGCCGACAAGTTGACGCCTGCCGGTTCAGACGGACTGGTCCAGGTGCAGATGGAAAACGGGGCCACGCTCAAGGCCAAAACGGTGATTTTGTCGACGGGTGCCCGTTGGCGCAATGTGAATGTGCCCGGAGAGTCCGAGTACAAAAACAAAGGCGTTGCCTATTGCCCGCATTGCGACGGGCCCCTTTTCAAAGGCAAGCGCACAGCGGTGATCGGCGGCGGCAATTCCGGCATCGAAGCGGCCATTGACCTGGCCGGCATTGTCGAGCACGTCACAGTGATCGAATTTGCCGACCAGCTCAAGGCTGACGCCGTGCTGGTGGACAAGCTCAACAGCCTGCCCAACGTGACGGTGCACACCCATGCGCAGACCACCGAGATCACCGGCGACGGCAGCAAGGTCAATGGCATCCGCTACAAAGACCGCACCACGGGCGCAGAGCACCACGTCGATTTGGCGGGCGTGTTCGTGCAGATCGGCTTGGTGCCGAACACCGAATTTTTGAAGGGCACGGTCGAATTGTCCAAGTTTGGCGAGATCATGGTGGATGCCAAGGGCCACACCAATGTGCCCGGCGTGTTTGCCGCTGGCGACTGCACCACCGTGCCGTTCAAGCAGATCGTGATCGCCGCAGGCGATGGCGCCAAGGCCGCACTCAGCGCCTTTGACCACCTGATCCGTCACTGATCCGTCACTGATCTGGCGGTGATGGACAAGCTCAGGCCATCACTTCGATGGCTTGAGCTTGGACGCGCTGCAGGTCTTGCAAACTGACACTGTCGGGCCGCACATCGGCCAAGGGGTACAGCACGAAAGCGCGCGCCATCATGCGCGGATGTGGCACCGTCAGGTCGGGGCTGTCGATCCGCCCTGCCCCGTAAAGCAGGATGTCCAAATCAAGTGTGCGCGGGGCATTCAGAAAGGGGCGCTCACGGCCTGCGGCCTGCTCCAGCACCTGCAAGGCTGTGAGCAACCCAGGGGCTGTCAAATTTGTTTCAATGAGAACCACCGCGTTCACAAAGTCAGGCCCCTTCGCCTGGAAGGGGGCTGTGCGGTAAAGGCGGGATGAAACCAGCAGCTTGCAGCCTGCGATGCGGCCAATGGCTTGCATGGACTGCAGCACCGTTTGTCGTGCATCACCCAAGTTAGCTCCCAAGGCGATGCAGGCGGTCACTGGCTCCCGCATGTTTGCGCGGATCAGTCTTGACCGACAAAAGCAGGAGCGCCGCCCTCAGCACCACCGGGTTTGCGGCGACGGCGGCGGCGTTTTTTTGCCGGGTCGGATGGCTCGCCTTCAGGATCTGTCTCTGGCGCATGCTCTGGGTTGTGGTCTGGCGCAGGCACTCGCGCTGCGTCAGCTTTGCGTGCGGACGCTCTGGGCTTTGGCGCCGCCTCGCCCTCTGGCCTCGGTGCTCGGCGTGCCACAGGTTTAGGCCGTTCGGCCTTCGCTTGTTGTACCAAATCTTCGCGTGTGGCGTCATCGGCCATGCTGAACTCTTGCCACCAATCGGCCAGCGCCAAATCCACTTCAGCGACATCGGCGCGCAAACGTAAAAAGTCAAATGCGGCGCGAAACCGGGCTTGCTCGACCAAGCCAAACGGGGTGCTGCCCACACGTTTTTCAAAGCGCGGCTGCATCATCCAGATCTCGCGCATGTCAGCGGCCAATTTGCCGCGGCCCGACACATCGCCAATGCGGGCATTGAAGACTTCATCGATCGCATCGTGCAGGGCCGGAAACGAATGTTCACGCCGCGCCAACCGTTTTTCCCAGCCCTCTCGCACATCGGCCCACAGCACACAAGCCAGCAAGAAGCTGGGTGCCACAGGTTTGCCCTCGCCTACGCGGCGGTCGGTGTCTGCCAAAGCCGCGTTCACAAAAGGCGATGGGGCCCGGTCCACCACCACATCCAGCAAGGGATAAATACCTGTTTCAAGCCCCAATCCGATCAGCTGTTCGATCGAAGCCAAGGCATGACCCGTTTGCAACAACTTGAGCATTTCGTCAAACAAGCGGCTTTGCGGCACATCGGCCAACAAAGCTTTGCAAGCCACCAAGGGCTTGGCGGTCTTGGCTTCCAGCTTGAAACCCAAAGGGCTGAGCTTGGCCGCAAAACGAATGGCGCGGATGATGCGCACCGGGTCTTCGCGGTAACGCGTTGCCGGGTCACCGATCATGCGCAGCACGCGTTTTTTCACGTCCTGCATGCCGCCGTGGTAGTCCACCACCATTTGCGACTCGGGGTCGTAGTACATGGCGTTGACGGTGAAGTCGCGGCGGGTGGCGTCCTCGTCTTGCGGGCCCCAGACGTTGTCACGCAGCACACGACCGGTAGAGTCCACCGCGTGCTTCATGCCCGCCAATTCGCTCTTGCTGGTGCGCTCATTGCCTTTGACTTGTTCGGCAGCGCTGTTGTCCAAAAAGGCACGGAAGGTCGAGACCTCGATCACCTCGTGCTCGCGGCCACGGCCATACACCACATGCACGATGCGAAACCGCCGCCCGATGATGAACGCGCGACGAAACAGGCTTTTGACCTGCTCGGGTGTCGCGTCCGTCGCCACATCAAAATCTTTGGGGCGCAGTCCAACCAACAAGTCCCGCACGGCGCCGCCCACGACATAGGCTTCAAAGCCCGCTTGCTGCAAGGTGCGCACCACGTGGATCGCGCGTTCGTCGACCCGTTCAGGGTCAATGCCGTGAACCTTGGGGCCCACCTCGACACGCTTGCCAAAACTGGGTTTGCCGACGGTTTCTGTGGATTGGCCCAACAGCTTTGAAATGAATTTTTTTATCATGAGAAGAGCTCGAGTATGCGCCAACCCCGTTCAATGGCCACTGTGCGCAATCGGGGGTCGGGGTTGGTGGCCACCGGATGTGTGGCTTTTTCAAGCAAAGCCAGATCGTTGATCGAATCGGAATAAAAGGTCATCTCCACCTCATCCCAAGTCCTGTGACGCTCGTCCAACCACTGCTTGACACGGGTGACTTTGCCCTCACGAAATGAAGGCGTGCCTTGGATGCCGCCGGTGATCCAGCCAGAGGCATCGCGTTCAAGTTCAATGGCGATCAACTCCGAAACCCCCAGTGCAGTGGCAATGGGGCGGGTGATGAACTCGTTGGTGGCCGTCACGATGATGACCTGCTCGCGCGCATGGGAGCGGATCAAATCAAGTGCTTGCGGTGTGATGTTGGGCCTGATGCGGGTGGCCATGAAATCGGCATGGGCCTGCGCCGCCACCTGGGGGCCCTTCAAACGGGTGGCTTCGGTCGAAAACCGAACATACTCATGGATATCGAGCGTGCCGGCTTTGTAATGGGCATAAAACTCGTCATTGCGGCGTCTGAAATGGTCGTCGTCGGTCCAACCGATGTCGGTGGTGTAGACGCCCCACGAATAATCCGAGTCGATCGGCAGCAAGGTGTGGTCCAGGTCGAACAGGGCCAGTTTCATTCACTCTCCAACATCGATTTAATCAAAGGTATGGTGATCGCTCGCTGAGTTTGCAAAGCGTAATGGTCCAGGTTGTCAAGCAACTGCATCAAGCTGCTCAGGTCACGAGAAAACCGGCTGAGCATGAAACTCACCACCTCGTCACTCAAAAAAACACCACGCGCCTGAGCCTCTTGCAGCAGGACAGATCGCCGCTCGGATTCACTCAAGACTTGCAAGGCATACACATGGCCCCAGCCCAGACGGCTACGCAAATCGTCACGCAATTTCAAATCAGCAGGGGGCAAAGCCCCCGCAGCCAAAACCCAGCGCGGCATGCCTGAAGCGGGGGTCAACGCATTCACAAACCAGTTGAATGCGGTGTGCTGTTGTTCCAGGTTGTAGAGGTGCACATCGTCCATCAACACCGCGGTCCAAGCCTCTTGAAACAAGGGGGGATTGTGCATGTTGGCGTCCAGGCAACCGACCTTCAGGCCTTGCTCACGCAAAGCATCGTGCACTGCGCAGAGTAAATGGCTCTTGCCGCATCCGCTCTCGCCCCAGACATAGGTGGGCACAGGTGATCGGGTGGGGCTGTTGCACCACAAACTCAAATGACTGAGGGCCGCTTGGTTGGGGCCAGCAAAAAAACGGGTCAATGTGGGCACTGTTGCCAATCCAATGTCCAGCGCCATTTGCTTCATGTGGCATCTGCCTCATGGCTGGGGGCATCTGGGCTCACAGGCCGGTACAGATCACTTTGCAAATAACCTTCACGCAGGCGGCGCAGTGCCACCAACAACACCGCACTGGCGGGCAGTGCCATCAATACCCCCACAAAACCCAGCAACTGGCCAAACGCCAGCAAGGCAAAAATCACAGCCAAAGGATGCAAGCCGATCCGCTCGCCGACCAAACGGGGGGTCAAGAAAAAACTCTCGAGCAATTGACCCATGCCAAACACCACACCCACCATGACCAGAGCCTTGACCGATACGAATTGCAGCAAACCTGCCAGCAAGGCCAACAGCAAGCCCAAGCCAAAGCCGAGATAGGGCACAAAAACCGCCAGCCCGGTGAAGATGCCAATCGGTATGGCCAACTCCAAACCAAACAAAGCCAGACTCAAGGCGTAATACAGGGCCAACACCAACATCACCAACATTTGGCCCCGCAGGTATTGGCCCAAGACCTGATCGCACTCCTGCATGAATGAATCGAAGCGGGGACGCACGGCAGGGGGGATCAATTCCACCACCAAGGCGACCAAACGATCCCAGTCGCTCAACACATAAAACAAGGCCACCGGAATCAAGACCGCATTGCCGATCACCGCCATGGCCACGCTGCCACCCAATTTGAGTGACGACAAAGCCGAGTCCAGCACATCATCTCGATTGGCATTGAGGTATTTGACCAACTGCTCTTTCAAACTGCCCATGTCCAGCGTCATGTTCAAGCCCATTTGGGCCAGCCACGGATTGAGTGTGTTTTGCAAACGGTCCATCAATGCGGGCAGTTGCTGCTGGATCAGCGGCAACTCGCGCGCCAAAATGGGCACCAAGAGCAGCGCCAGGCCCAGAACAGACAACAGGGCCACTGATTCCACCCACAACACGGACACCATCTGCGGCACCCTCGGGCCTAACCGAGCCCTGAGCTTGCGCACCAGCGGCTGCAAGGCGTAGGCAAAAACAGCAGCAGCCACAAAGGGCGCCAAAACGGGCGCCAGCAACCACACCACCAAAGCCAGGGCCAGGGCCACGCCAGCCCATGCAGCCAGGCGTTGAGGGGTCAGAATTAAGGGCAGGCGCGAAGCCATTTCATCCTTTCGGAATTGATTGAAACACCACCGATCAGGGGGAACCCTTAAAATCAGCACTTGATTTTAGTCTGCCCGCTTGAAGCGGTGCCCTTATTTACTTCTGATTGCCCCTTTGGGGCCTCCTCCATGAGCCAAACACCCCTTTCGTACAAAGACGCCGGCGTTGATATTGTTGCCGGCGACGCTTTGGTTGAACGCATCAAACCCTTGGCTAAAAAGACCTTGCGCGAAGGCGTTTTAGCCGGTATCGGCGGTTTTGGCGCGCTGTTTGAAGTGCCCAAGCGCTACAAAGAACCCGTCTTGGTCAGCGGCACCGACGGCGTGGGCACCAAGCTCAAACTGGCTTTTGAATGGAACATGCATGACACGGTGGGCATCGACCTGGTGGCCATGAGCGTGAACGACGTGCTGGTGCAAGGCGCAGAACCCCTGTTCTTCCTCGACTATTTTGCTTGCGGCAAGCTGGATGTGGACACGGCTGCTGCCGTGATCGGCGGCATTGCCAGGGGCTGCGAATTGTCCGGCTGCGCCTTGATCGGCGGCGAAACAGCAGAGATGCCTGGCATGTACCCCGCAGGAGAATACGACCTGGCCGGGTTTGCGGTCGGTGCGGTTGAAAAGTCCAAAATCCTCACCGGTCAAAACGTCAAGGCCGGCGACGTGGTCTTGGGTTTGGCCTCGTCTGGCGTGCATTCCAACGGCTTCAGCCTGGTGCGCAAATGCATCGAGCGTGCGGGCAGCCAAGCGCCAGTCACACTGGATGGCCAACCCTTCAAACAAGCCTTGATGGAGCCCACCCGCCTGTATGTGCTGAATGTGTTGGCCGCGCTGGCCAAGTTCCCTACCGCTGCGGGCTCGACCTCTGGCATCAAGGCGTTGGCCCACATCACCGGCGGCGGTCTGCTCGAAAACATTCCCCGCGTCTTGCCTGATGGCCTGGCAGCGCACCTGCAAAAAAGCAGCTGGCCACAAACTGAACTGTTTGCCTGGCTGCAAAAAACCGCCGGAATAGACGACATGGAGATGAACCGCACCTTCAACAACGGCATCGGCATGGTGGTGGTCATTGATCCCGACCAAGCCCAAGCCTGTGCGGCCACCTTGCGCGAACTGGGCGAGCGGGTTTATACGATGGGCACGATTGCGCCGCAAGGTGATGGCGCACAGGTGCTTGTGCGCTAAATAAGCCTGTTGGGACGGTGAAGGTGGGCTTGAAAGTCGCTTAGCGGTCCTTCAACTCGGCCAAACGGTCTGACAGGTAGTCCGCATCAACGGCAGCTTTTTCGTGCGCTAAATAATGCGACAAGTCCTCAACCGCCTTGTCGGTTTGGCCCATTTTGGCATGCTGCAAACCCCGGTCCCGCCGCTCATGCCAAGCCTCAGGCAGCAAAATCACCAGGCGGTCCATCACAGCCAACAGTCTCAAGTCGTCATCTTGGCTGCTGAAAATTTCTTTCAAGTTGTGCAGCATGCGCGCCAGCAAATCGCGTGGTGGACAGGCCTGCAAATGCAAACCCAGGGGTGCATCGCCATCTTCCAACACCGATTCAAAGCGGCGAAATGGGGCCAACCTTTCAGCCAAAGTGTCCAGGCCCAAGGATTCGCCAGTTAAAGGGTCGAGCACCACCAGGCCCTCGTCCAAGGTCACTTTGACCAAAAAATGGCCAGGAAATGAGACCCCTTGCGCCTCTAAGCCCAAGCCACGGGCCAACTCCAACCAAATCACGGCCAGCGAAATCGGGATGCCTTTGCGGGTTCGCAAGACCTCAGACAGGTAACTGTTTTCGGGCGCGTAATAGTTGTTGGTATTGCCACCAAAGCCCAAATCACGGTAAAAGAACTGCGTCAACATCGCCAGACAACTCAAGCCATCGGTACCGTCGGGTATTCGCCTTTGTAATCGGGCCAGCAAACGGTCCACATCGGCCAGAATTTGTTGTACATCCAGTCCAGCTTCTTCATCCTGACCCAGGCTGGCCGCGGCCTCCAACAACGGAAAATCCGAATCGCTCTGGACCAGGCTTTCAAAGTAAGCCAAGGGGGTGGTGGGATGGTATTGAAAATTCATACGCGCACATCATCGCTTTAAAAACTGTCGCCACTGCAGTCCCGTTGCCCACAGGGTGCCCAGGTAAATCAGGGCCGCGCCCAGCAGGACCACGGCCAAATAGCCGACCCTCAAACCGCTTTGACTGCGCAAGGCCACCCATGGCAGCGCCTGATTGGCCCCATACAAAAAACCCGCCAACAAGCCGCATCCCAGCCCCACTTGGCTCGAAAATCTCCCCCAGCCTGGCTCGGGTTGGTAACTGCCCCGCTGACGCAAACCGATCAACAGCCACAAAGCATTGACCATGGCCCCCAAGCCAATGGACAAGGCCAAACCGGCATGGGCGAGCCAAGGCACAAACAACCAGTTCAGCAGCTGCGTCAGAAACAAGACCACCATCGCAATGCGCACCGGGGTTTTGATGTCTTGGTTGGCATAAAAGCCCGGTGCCAACACTTTGATGGCCACCAAGCCCAGCAGACCGCAGCCATAACCCATCAAAGCCAATGTGGTTTGCTGCACATCACGGTCGGTAAAGGCCCCATAGTGGTACATCACCGCCACCAAGGGCTGCGAAAACAACAACAGCGCCACCGCGCAAGGCATCGTAAACAGCAAGACCAAGCGCAAGCCCCAGTCCAGCATGGCCGAATAACGCGCCGTATCGCCTGTGGCACTCGCTGCAGCCAATTGCGGCATCAACACCACGCCCAAAGCCACGCCCAACATGGCCGTGGGAAACTCCATCAAACGGTCGGCGTAGGTCAACCAGCTGACGCTGCCAGGCGTCAGGTGCGATGCGATCTGGGTATTGATGAGCAAGGAAATTTGCGCCACACCCACACCAAACAAAGCAGGCCCCATGAGTTTGGCAATTTGGCGGGTGGCGGGGTCGAGCCATGCGGCACGCAGTCGCCGCCAGGTCAATCCGATGGAGGGCAACAGCCCCAGGCGGTACAACGCCGGAATTTGCAAGGTCATCTGCAGAAAGCCACCCAACATCACGCCCGCAGGCAACGCCAATACAGGCTCCACACCCCGCGTTTGCAGCCAAGGCGCACCCGACCATGCAGCGCAAATCACACACACATTCAACAGCACCGGCGTGGCGGCAGGAATGGCAAAGTGCCGCCAGGTGTTCAAAATGCCGGCCGACAACGCCACCATCGACATGAAGCCAATATAAGGAAACATCCAACGCGTCATTTGAACAGCGGCGTCGTAGCCACGCGGGTCTTGTTGCAAACCACTGGCCATGGCCCAGACCAACCATGGAGCCATCAAAACACCCAACACACTGACCGCCACCAGCACCCAAGCCAAGGCAGTCGCTACATGGTCAATCACCTGCCGCGTGGCTTGCTCCCCCTGCTGCGCCTTGCTGGCCGCCAGCACCGGCACAAAGGCCTGGCTGAACGCCCCTTCGGCAAACAGGCGGCGAAACAAATTGGGAATTCGAAATGCCACGTTGAAAGCATCAGTCAACGCACTGGCACCGAACAAGGATGCGATCAGCAACTCGCGCACCAATCCGGTCACGCGAGAAGCCAAGGTCAACAACGAAACGGTAGAGGCAGATTTAAAGAGGCTCACGGTTCTGAGTGTAGCGGCAGCCACTCCGCCTGAGTGCTCTACCGCGTGTGCAAAGATGCAAGGCTGGGTCGCACGGGCTGAATACTGTTACAATCGTCGGCTTTGCTGACAACATCCTCAGACACTAGGAATACACACAATGGCATCTGGAAAACCCAAGAAAAAGAACCCGCGCCTGGCGTCGGGCCGTAAACGCGTCCGTCAGGACGTCAAAATCAACGCCGCCAACACTTCGTTGCGTTCCAAGTACCGCACAGCGGTCAAGAACGTTGAAAAAGCTGTTCTGGCCGGTGACAAAACCAAAGCGACTGAACTGTTTGCCAAAATGCAAGCTGTTGTGGACACGATTGCCGACAAAGGCATCTTCCACAAAAACAAGGCTGCTCGCGATAAGAGCCGCCTGTCGACCAAGGTCAAAACCTTGGCGCTCGCCTGATCAATTGATCACCAGCCCGGCCAGTCCTGTTCACACAAGACTGGCCGCCGTTTGAAACGGGTGCGCTGTCAGCAAAGAAAAGCAAAAAGCCGTCGCAAGACGGCTTTTTTGTAGGTGCTAAGACACCCAATGGCAGCGAAAAAAGCACACCAAAAAAAAGCCCAAGCAGTTTGCTTGGGCTTTGTTTTGGCGGAGTGGACGGGACTCGAACCCGCGACCCCCGGCGTGACAGGCCGGTATTCTAACCAACTGAACTACCACTCCTGGTAGATAGCTTTGCTTCAACTTGTGTTGAAACCAAGTGCTACAAACTTGGCGACCCTACGGGGATTCGAACCCCGGTACTCACCGTGAAAGGGTGATGTCCTAGGCCTCTAGACGATAGGGTCATAACCTGGACGGATTCTTTCGAATCTTCTCGACACTTTTGGTGGAGGTAAGCGGGATCGAACCGCTGACCTCTTGCATGCCATGCAAGCGCTCTCCCAGCTGAGCTATACCCCCTTTGGTTTAAGCGCAAAAACCTGGCAGTCAATGCGTTATTCCTCGTTGGTGTCGAGTCTTAGATTATAGACAGAAATTCAAGCGTTTCGCAATAGCGCCTGAATTTTTTCTCGGTCACTCAGGGCCAATACCGCATCCAGCGAAGGTGTTTGTACCGTACCCATGACGAGTACCCGCACTGGCATGGCCAACTGGGGCATCTTCAGGTTTTGCGCCGTCAACACCTCTTTCAAAACGGCCGCAACGGACGCTTTGTCCCAAGCACAGGTTGACAACTTTTCCGCCAACAAGTGCAACGCCGGACGCACCGCATCGGTCACGTGCTGCGCCAATTCTGCGGGGTTGGGTGTCATGTCGGTATAAAACTTGGCGACCCAGTCGGCCAACATGACGGTGGTATCACACCGGTCTTTGAACAAGCCGCACAGGGCGGGTAAGCGCTCATCAGGTGAGTGCCCGCGCTTTTGCAACTGCGCGCCGACCAATTCAGCCAAAGCCGCATCGTCCATGGTTTTCATGTGCTGGGCATTCACCCAACGCAATTTGGCTTCGTCAAATTGCGCTGCACTGCGCCCCAGATGATCCAAGTTGAACCATGACACAAATTGCGCGCGGCTGAAAATTTCGTCATCGCCGTGGCTCCATCCCAGGCGGGCCAGGTAGTTCACCATAGCGTCGGGCAAGTAGCCTTCTTCGCGGTATTGCGTGACGGCTTTGGCGCCGCTGCGCTTGCTCATTTTTTCACCCTGCTCGTTCAGCACGGTGGGCAAATGGGCATAGACCGGTGGCTCTTTACCCAAGGCTTTGAAGATATTGATTTGGCGCGGCGTGTTGTTGACATGGTCATCGCCCCGAATCACATGGGTGATGGCCATGTCAATGTCGTCCACCACCACGCAGAAGTTGTAAGTGGGCGTACCCACAGTTTCGCCTTGTTGTGCGGGACGAGCGATCACCAAGTCGTCCAACTCGTCGTTGCTGATTTCAATCCGGCCTTTGACTTTGTCATCCCACGCCACCACCCCGCTCTGCGGATTTTTGAAGCGCAACACGGGGGCTACACCATCGGGAATGGGCGGCAAAGTCTTACCGGCCTCGGGGCGCCAGGTTCCGTCATAACGGGGCTTTTCTTTGCTGGCCATTTGCTGCTCGCGCAAGGCGTCCAGCGCGGTCATGCTCATGTAGCAGGGGTAGACCTGTCCAGCCGCCATCAGCTCTTGGAGCACGGCTTTGTAGCGGTCCATGCGCTGCATTTGGTAGAACGGACCTTCGTCGTGGCTCAGGCCCAACCAGGCCATGCCCGCCATGATCACGTCCACCGAAGCTTGGGTTGAGCGCTCCAGATCGGTGTCTTCGATCCGCAAAATAAAGTCGCCGCCAGTCGAGCGGGCAAACGCCCAAGGGTACAAGGCCGAGCGGATATTGCCCAGATGGATAAAGCCTGTCGGAGACGGGGCAAAGCGGGTGCGGGTTTTAGTCATGCAGGATTCAAATCAAAGTGTGCCCAAGCCGCGCAGCAGATCGTTCTGCATATCGCCCACATGCTCCAGGCCCACCGCCAAACGAATCAGACCTTGGCCGATGCCGGCGGCTTGGCGCTGGTCTTCCGACAATTTGCCATGCGAAGTGCTGGCCGGATGCGTCAACAGGCTTTTGGTGTCGCCCAAGTTGGTACACAGCGACAGCACCCGCAAACTGTCCAGCACATGAAAGGCGCGGGTCCGCGCCATTTGCGGGTCAGCCGCTTTGACATCAAACGACAGCACTGCGCCGCCGAGCTTGGACATTTGCTTCATTGACAGCGCATGCTGCGGATGGCTGGGCAAGCCAGGGTAATAAACGCGTGAAACCATGGGGTGCTGCTCGAGCCATGCGGCCATCTCTTGTGCACGGGCGCTTTGGGCGCGCATGCGAATGTCCAAGGTTTCCAGTCCTTTGAGCACCACCCAGGCGTTGAATGGGGACAAGACCATGCCGCCGTTTTTCATGACGGGCAGGCATTTGCCGGTGATCAAAGCCTCGCTGGCGCACAGGGCGCCGGCCATCACGCGGCCTTGCCCGTCCAGGTACTTGGTGCCGGAGTGGGTGACGATGTCGGCCCCCATTTCCATGGGCCGCTGCAACACTGGCGTGGCAAAACAATTGTCCACCGCCAACCAAGCGCCCGCATTGTGGGCCATGTCGGCCAGGGCCTGAATATCACACACCTCGGTCAAAGGGTTGGTGGGTGTTTCGGCAAACAGCATCTTGGTGTTGGGGCGAATGGCCGCTTGCCAAGCGGCCAAATCAGTTTGCGATACGACGGTGGATTCCACACCAAAACGGGCAAACTCAGAACCAATCAGCTTGAGGGTTGAGCCAAACATGGACTGTGAGTACACGACATGGTCGCCCGATTTGAGCAAGCTGAACAGCATCAGCATCACGGCCGACATGCCTGAGGAGGTGGCCAAAGCCGCCTCGCTGCCCTCCATGGCGGCCAGGCGCATTTCAAAACTGCTGACTGTGGGGTTGCCCGAGCGGCCGTAGGTAAAGCCCTCTTCTTCGCCAGCAAACCGACGAGCGGAAGCCTCGGCTGAGGGCTGCACATACCCGCTGGTCAGGTACAGCGCTTCAGAATTCTCGCCATACGGGCTGCGGTCAACCGCAACGCGCAAGGCCAAAGTGTCTCTGTGTAAATTGTCAGGCAAGGGATGTTGGCTCATACAGTCACTCCGAGGTCACTCTGAAACATTGGGCAAAGCCAAACGCGAGTTGTCTTGCGCGCCTTCTTCTTGGCCCACGCGCTGGGCATTCAGCCGCTCAATGTCTTTCGGCAAAATGTCGCCCGTCACATAAACCCCATCGAAACAAGACGCGTCAAAACCGGTCAGTTGTGGCGCGTTCGGCGCCAGTGCACTCCAAACGGCTTGCTTCATCGCGTCCACATCTTGGTAAATCAGGGCATCACAGCCGATCAATTCACGCACTTGCTCGGTGGTGCGGTTGTGCGCCACCAACTCTTCTGGGGTGGGCATGTCGATGCCATACACATTGGGAAAGCGCACAGGCGGCGCGGCGCTGGCCATGTAGACCTTGCGCGCGCCGGCGTCGCGCGCCATTTGCACAATCTCACGACTGGTCGTGCCGCGCACGATCGAGTCGTCAACCAACAACACATTGCGACCCTTGAATTCACTGGCGATCACATTGAGCTTTTGGCGCACTGATTTTTTGCGCACCGACTGCCCCGGCATGATGAAGGTCCGCCCCACGTAACGGTTTTTAACAAACCCTTCACGGTAGGGCAAACCCAGCAACTGCGCCAGTTGCGCAGCACTGGGCCTGCTGGACTCGGGGATCGGAATCACCACATCGATCTCATTGGGCGGCACTGTCGAAATCACCCTTTTGGCCAGAGTCTCGCCCAAATTCAAACGTGCCTGGTACACCGAGATGCCATCCATCGTCGAGTCAGGGCGGGCCAAATAAACGAACTCAAAAATGCAAGGGCTCAATTGCGGGGCAGCGGCGCATTGCTGAGCATGCAACTGCCCTTGCAAATCGATGTAGATGGCTTCTCCGGGCTGCACATCGCGCACAAAATGATGCGCTGTGCCTTCCAAGGCCACAGATTCGCTGGCCAACATCCAAGTGCCGTCTTTGCTTTGGCCTATGCACAAGGGGCGAATGCCAAAGGGGTCCCGAAAGGCAAGCAACCCGTGCCCGGCCACCATCGCAATCACCGCATAAGAGCCGCGCACACGGCGGTGCACGCCTTGCACTGCCGAAAATACATCGACGGCTGCGAGTGGCAAACCGCGGGTGGTTTTCTCTAACTCGTGGGCCAACACGTTGAGCAATACTTCGGAGTCGCTTTCGGTGTTGATGTGGCGATGATCGGTCGAGAACAGCTCGGCCTTCAAGGCATGGGCATTGGTCAAATTACCGTTGTGCACCAGCACCAAACCAAAGGGAGCGTTCACATAAAAGGGCTGCGCTTCCTCTTCACTGAAGGCGTTGCCCGCAGTGGGGTACCGCACCTGACCCAGGCCACAATGGCCCGGCAAGGCCCGCATGTCGCGCGTGCGAAACACATCACGCACCATGCCTTTGGCTTTGTGCATGTAAAACTTGCGCTCCAGTTGCGTCACGATGCCCGCCGCATCTTGGCCGCGGTGCTGCAACAAGAGCAAGGCGTCATAGATCAGTTGATTGACCGGCGCGCTACTGACGACACCCACAATTCCACACATACGTTCATCCAGTCCAAGGAAAATCAATCAGGCAAATACGACCCAAATTGGGCCGGCAACACGGGCTTTAAGCCCTTCAAAAGCGCCGTCAATGCAGGCCCGCCTTGAGAGTCTTGCCACCATTCGCTTTGGGTCATGGACAACAAATGCAGCACCACCGTCAACACAAGCAACAAAATCACACCGCGGAACAAACCAAAGCCGGCGCCCAACACACGGTCAACCGGACGCAAGCCAATCACCGAAATCAATTTGCGCAGCATGGCAGAAATCAGCCCAGCCACAAACACACTGGCCACAAACACCATCACAAAGCCAGCGGCATAGCGCAATGACTCGCCAGCGCTTTGCATGGGCAAATGCGCGGCCACATCGGCGGCCAACCATTGCGCCATGACAAAAGCCGTCAGCCAGCCGATGACCGACATGACTTCATAAACCAAACCCCGCCAAGCGCCCGTCAGCAAGGATGCGAGCAAAATGGCAAGCAAAATCCAATCGGTCGGGGTGATGGTCGCCATGGTTTCAGAGCTTCAAAATCGAAGTCTCCAGTTGGAGCTTTTGAATCTTGGGTATCACTTTATCGACTTCTTCTTTGCTGGCAAAGGGCCCCACGCGTACACGGGTTCGTTTACCGTCCTTGCCTTCAATCAGTTGGGTGTAGGTCTTGAATCCAGCCTCTTCCAGTTTTTGACGGACTTCCCGCACCTTGGCGTTGTCAGAGAAGGCACCGACTTGAACGATCCAGCGCACATCGCTGTTTTTGGCAAGCTCTTTGCCATCCAACAAATCGCGGGCCTTGGCCGCTTCGTCGCGGGCCTTGTCAGTGGGACTCGAAGGCGATGGCGAAGGTGAATCCGTTTTGAGTTCGGTTTTGGCCTCTTTCACCGTTGGCGCTGTGGCACCCGTTTTGCCAAATTCAACTTTAAAACCGCCGGCATTGGGCGCTGCGGATGGCGTCTGAGCAGGCAGCTGATTTTTTTCAGCCGTTTTGTTTGTCGCCGGCACCAGCTCTTCATCGGGGTCAAGCACCGAAGCCGAAGGCAAGGGACCCGAGGGCGACAGGGGCTGGACAGCGGGCTGGACAGCACTTTGGACTGGGGTTGAGGCTGCCGGAGCCGCAGCGGCGCGCGACGCGGCGCTTTCAACAATCACGATCGGCGTGTCCAAGGACACAGACCGGGGCTGCGTGTCAAACAGCAAGGGAAATCCAATGACCGCCACCAACACCAACACCACCGAGCCCATTAAGCGATGACGGGCGCGCTTGCGCAAGACCTCCAGGCTTTCAACGGGTGAGGCGTTGACGCCGTCAGAAGACGAGGCTGTCGTGGATTGACCAGGCAGTCGGAATTTAAAAAAAGCCATGAAGCGGGTACTCACGTGCTCAGGTGTTTGGCATGCAGACGGGGAATCCCGTCCTTCAAAACCCCGCCCACCGTGTAAAACGATCCGAAGACAACGATTCTATCAGTGGGCTTGGCCGAGGCGATGGCCACTTGCAAGGCAGCCTCAGGGCTCGCATGGGTTGAGCAAGTCACATCGGCGCGGCGGTTAGCCGCGAGCCATTGCTGTTGGAGTTGCAGCGCGCTGGCGGCTCTGGCAATCGGTAAATCGGTGAAATACCAGCGATCCACCACAGGGGCAACACGCGCCAGCATGACTTGCAAATCCTTGTCGGCCATCGCCCCAAAGACGGCGTGGGTGGTCGGATAAAAGCCCATGGCATCCAAATTGGCCGCCAAAGCCGCCACAGAATGCGGGTTGTGCGCCACATCCAAAACCAACACCGGCTCCCCCGGCACGATCTGAAAACGTCCGGGCAATTGAACCATCGCCAAGCCATTGCGCACGGCTTGAGCGGTCACGGGAATCCGGGGCCGCAGCACCTCCAAAGTAGCCAAGACGCCCGAGGCATTGACCAATTGGTTGGCGCCGCGCAAGGCCGGATAGGCCAAGCCGCTGTAGCGGCGGCCACGCCCTGCCCATGCCCATTGGAGCTGATCGCCTGAAAAGTTAAAGTCTTGCCCGAATCGCCACAAATCAGCGCCTAAAGCAGCCGCATGGGCGATGACGCTGTCAGGTGGCACCGGGTCACTCACCACCACGGGCTTGCCCGCGCGCATGATGCCGGCCTTTTCAAAACCGATACTTTCACGGTCCGTCCCCAGCAAACTGGTGTGGTCCAAGTCGATGCTGGTGAGGATGGCGCAATCGGCGTCGATGATATTGACCGCATCAAGACGGCCGCCCAAGCCGACCTCCAAAATCACCACTTCAAGGTGCGACTGCATCAGCACCTGCATGATGGCGAGCGTGCTGAACTCAAAGTATGACAAAGAGACTTGGCCCCGGGCCGCTTCGACATCCGCAAAAGCCAGCGCCAGTTGATCCGCAGCCACGGATTGCCCATGGATGCGGCAGCGCTCCTCAAAATCCACCAAGTGGGGGGATGTATAGACACCTGTGCGGTAGCCCGCTTCCAGCAAAATGGCTTCCAGCATGGCGCAGGTAGAGCCTTTGCCGTTGGTGCCGGCCACCGTGATGACGGGACACTCAAAATGTATCCCCATGCGCTGGGCGACCTCGCGCACACGGTCCAACCCCATGTCGATCGCCAAGGGGTGTAATTGCTCGCAGTGGGCGAGCCAGTCTTGTAAATTATGCATACGCCCCGATTGTCGCCGAGACGCATTTGCAGGATGATTGACCTTTATGACAACACCCCCCTCCACCCCACGCAGCATCCAAGTTTATGGTCTACCCCATTGCGATACGGTGAAAAAAGCCCGCAGTTGGCTGACCGAGCATCAGCTTGCGTATGAATTTCACGACTTTAAAAAACAAGGCGTGCCCGAAGCCTCGATCGACCATTGGCTCAGTTTGCTCGGATGGGAAACCCTGCTCAACCGCAAAGGCACCACATGGCGCAAGCTCGATGCAAGCACCCAGGCCAGCGTGCAGGATGCGGCCAGCGCCAAAGCCTTGATGCTGCTGCACCCCAGCTTGATCAAACGCCCCGTCGTGGAATGGCCCGTGCATGGCACTGCAGCCGCAGTTTCGGTGAGTTTCAATGCCCAAAGCTGGTCAGAGCAACACTTGTAGACCCATTACAGAAACTTTACCTGATCGACAAGCCTGCCAGCGAGCAGCATCCCTAAAATACACTCCTCATGGTTTTTCAATTCGGAGTCCAGAAATGAAAAAAATTGGCATCGCCTTCGCTTGCTTGGGCTTAAGCGCCCTTGGTTCGGCCCAAACAACGAGCTCGGTATCACCGGCACCGGCTTCAGCGCCCATGACAGCGCCCATGACAGCACCCACTGCAGGCAGTACCGATCTGGTCGGGCAAGTGATTTCACGTATCGCGCTCTACCAGCAAGTGGCCGTGCCGGGCCAAGTCTGCGCCAACACGCCGGTCACGGTTCAGCCGCCCAACTCGGGCGCGGGTGCGATGGTGGGTGCCCTTGCCGGGGCAGCTTTGGGCAGCCAAATGGGCGGCGGTCAAGGACAAGCTTTGGCCACCATGGCCGGCATGATCGGTGGGGCCCTGGTGGGCGACAAAATCGAAAAACCAGCGCCACCGCAAACCGTCAATCAAACCACTTGCACATTGCAATCGGCCTACGAAAACCGGTTGGTCGGCTACCAGGTGGTCTATGAATATGCTGGCAAGCAATACACGGTGCAATTGCCGCAAGACCCCGGCGCAACGATTGCATTGCAAATCACCCCCGCTGGCTTGCCCACTGCACCGATGGCACAAAACGCCGCACCCTCAGGGCAGCCAACGGGGATGATGCAGCCTCAAGTGATCTACACCCAACCGACCGTGGTGTACGGCGCACCTTACTACTACAACCCCTATCCGTTTTCAAGCTCCATCAATTTTGGCTGGGGTTTCCGGGGTGGTTACGGTCGCTACAGACGTTAAAAGCACCCCTTCGGGGTCGAATCGATGAGCCTTCGATCTGGGCGCACGGGAGTAACCTAAAATCACAGGTTTACTACTCACGCCCACTGAGCGCTCCACAGCCGCATTGGATGCGTTCAGGAAAACAAACCCATGACCACCGAAAAAATCGACGGCGCATCCGTCACGACCCAAGCCAATGTTTACTTTGACGGCAAATGCGTCAGCCACAGCCTGAGCCTGGCCGACGGCACCAAGCTGTCGGTCGGCGTGATCCTGCCGGCCACTTTGATCTTCAATACCGGCGCGCCTGAAATCATGGAATGCGTGGGCGGCGCTTGCGAATACAAGCTCGACGGCAGCGCCGAATGGATCACGTCCAGCACGGGCGAAAAATTCAGCGTGCCCGGTAACTCCCAATTCGAGATCCGCGTGACAGCGCCTTACCACTACATCTGCCACTTTGGTTGAGCCCAAAGACCATCACCACCCCATGAGCACCATCCTGCAAAACCTGCCCAAAGGGCAAAAAGTCGGTATCGCCTTCTCGGGCGGCCTGGACACTTCTGCCGCCCTGCTGTGGATGAAGCAAAAGGGCGCCCTGCCCTACGCCTACACCGCCAACCTGGGCCAGCCTGACGAGGCCGACTACAACGAAATTCCGCGCAAGGCGATGGCATACGGCGCAGAAAAAGCCCGCCTGGTCGACTGCCGCACCCAGCTGGCCCACGAAGGCATTGCCGCCATCCAGTGCGGCGCGTTCCATATTTCAACGGGTGGCATCACCTACTTCAACACCACCCCTTTGGGCCGTGCCGTCACCGGCACCATGCTGGTAGCGGCCATGAAGCAAGACGATGTCAACATCTGGGGCGACGGTTCCACCTTCAAGGGCAATGACATCGAGCGCTTTTACCGCTACGGCCTGCTGACCAATCCGGGCCTGAAAATCTACAAGCCCTGGCTAGATCAGTTGTTCATCGACGAGTTGGGTGGCCGCGCTGAAATGAGCGCCTTCATGACCGCCAACGGCTTTGGCTACAAGATGAGCGCCGAAAAGGCCTACTCCACCGACAGCAACATGCTGGGCGCAACCCACGAAGCCAAAGACCTCGAAAGCCTGCAAAGCGGCATGAAGATCGTCAACCCCATCATGGGCGTGGCGTTCTGGAATCCCGAAGTGGATGTGAAAGCCGAAGAAGTGAGCGTGCGCTTTGAAGAAGGCATGCCCGTGGCCCTGAACGGCGTGGACTACGCCGACCCGGTCGAGCTGTTCTTGAAAGCCAACGAAATCGGTGGCCGCCACGGTCTGGGCATGAGCGACCAGATCGAAAACCGCATCATCGAAGCCAAGAGCCGCGGCATCTACGAAGCCCCCGGCATGGCCCTGCTGCACATCGCTTACGAGCGCTTGGTCACAGGCATCCACAACGAAGACACCATCGAGCAGTACCGCATCAACGGCCTGCGTCTGGGCCGCTTGTTGTACCAAGGCCGCTGGTTCGATCCGCAGTCCATCATGCTGCGCGAAACCGCCCAGCGCTGGGTGGCCCGCGCCGTCAGCGGCACCGTCACGCTGGAGTTGCGCCGTGGCAACGATTACAGCTTGCTGAACACCGAAAGCCCCAACCTGACCTACGCGCCCGAGCGATTGAGCATGGAAAAAGTGGAAGACGCGCCGTTCAGCCCCCTCGACCGCATTGGCCAGCTGACCATGCGCAACCTGGACATCACCGACACCCGCGCCAAACTGGGCATTTATGCCCACACCGGTTTGCTGTCGACCGGGGACGGCCCGCACATCTACAAGCTAGAAGGCAGCGGCAAGAAGTGAGGCTTTTGCTGCTTGAATGAAAAACGGCCTTCGGGCCGTTTTTTGTTGTCTGGCTATTTGCTTGTTTTGGTTGGTGTTTTCCGCCTTGTCAGGGCAGGCCGTCTTATATGACGACCGGCTCAGGCTCCAGCAAAATCCCAAAGCGCTCATACACGCTGGTCTGAATCGCCTTGGCCAAGGTCATGACTTCGCCGCCGGTACACGGGCTGTCGCGCCCGCCTTTGTTGACCAACACCAGCGCCTGCTTTTCATAGACGCCGGCGTGGCCGACGGTTTTACCTTTCCAGCCGCAAGAATCAATCAACCAACCTGCGGCCAGTTTGATGCGGCCGTCGTCCAAGCGGTAGTGCACCACCTTGGGCTCGCGGGCAATGATGTCGGCGCATTGCTCGGTCGTGACGGTGGGGTTTTTGAAAAAACTGCCCGCGTTGCCAATCAAAGCCGGGTCAGGCAACTTGGCACGCCGAATGGCGCATACCCAATCAAAAATCTGCCGCGCATCAGGGGTGTGGATGCCCGTCTCGGCCATCTTGCGCTCCAGATCGGCATAACCCAACTCGGGTTTCCAGCGTTTGGGCAGGGCAAAGCGCACCCGCAAAATCACGGCGCGTCCGGCCAAACCCAAATCATCCGGGCCGCCCGAGGCGTGTTTGAACACCGAGTCGCGGTAGCTGAAGCCGCATTGCGCCGCATTCAGGCTGAACACCTCGCCGGTGAACAGGTCCATCGCATCCAGCGAGTCAAAGCGGTCTTGCAGCTCCACGCCATAAGCACCGATGTTTTGCACCGGCGATGCCCCCACGGTGCCTGGAATCAGCGCCAAGTTTTCCAGGCCCGGGCAGCCCTTGTCCAAGGTCCAAGTAACCAAGGCGTGCCAGTCCACGCCTGCGCCAGCTTCGATGAGCCAGTGTTTGTCGGTTTCGCAGGCCAGGCGCAGGCCAGGTACTTCTATTTTCAGCACCAAAGCTTTGACATCACCCGTCAAAACAATATTGCTGCCGCCGCCCAGCACTTGGCGGGGCAAGGTCGCCAGTTGCGGGTCGGCCAGCACGGCGCGCAGATCGCTTTCGTCCCTCACACGCACCAAAGCCTGGGCTTTGGCGGCAATCCCAAAGGTGTTGTAGGGCTGCAAAGAGACGTTTTTCTCCAAGTTCATGGGAGAATTGTCGCATCGACAACCTTTGGATTTCACCATGCCTACTTTTGACACCGTTTGCGAACCGAATCTGGTCGAAGTGAAAAACGCCGTGGACACCACGGCCAAAGAAATCGGCACCCGCTTTGACTTCAAAGGCACCTCGGCCGGCATCGAACTCAAAGACAAAGAGATCACTTTATTTGGCGATGCCGACTTTCAGCTCACCCAAGTGGAAGATGTGTTGCTGAGCAAAATGGCCAAACGCAATGTGGATGTGCGTTTTCTGGACAAGGGCGATGTGCAGAAAATCGGCGGCGACAAGGTCAAGCAAGTGCTCAAAGTGCGCAACGGCATCAGCACCGAGGATGCCAAAAAGATTCAGCGGATCATCAAGGACAGCAAAATCAAGGTGCAAGCCGCCATCCAGGGCGAGGCTGTGCGCGTGACCGGCGCCAAGCGCGATGACTTGCAAGCCGTGATGGCCTTGCTGCGCAAAGACATCACCGAGTTGCCCATCAGCTTTGACAACTTTCGGGATTGATCATTTGCCTGCGTTCGGGAAGAACAAGGACTCTCCCCCGATCTTGTAGCCCGCCACGACCCGCTGACCCGCTGGCGAAATGACCCAGTCGACAAACTTTTGCGCCTGGGCCTGCTTGACGTGAGGATGCTTGGCGGGGTTGACTGCCATCACGCCGTACTGATTGAACAGGCGGCTGTCGCCCTCGACCAACACCACCAAGTCGGCGCGGTTTTTAAAGTTCAGCCAAGTCCCACGATCGGCCAGCAGATATGCGCCCATCGCAGCGGCCATGTTCAGTGCGGGCCCCATGCCACAGCCGCATTCACGGTAGGCGGCTCCTTTCTTTTCAGTCAAACCTGAAATTGCCCAATAGCGCAACTCGGCGGCATGGGTGCCACTTTTGTCGCCGCGCGAAATAAAGGGCGCATTGCCACTGGCCAATTTCTGCAGTGCAGCGACAATGTCTCGGCCTTGGATGCCCGCCGGATCGGCTCTGGGGCCGATGACCACAAAATCGTTGTACATCACCGGATAACGCCGGAGTGCCCAGCCTTCGGCCACAAACTTTTCTTCGGCGGCTTGGTCGTGCACGAGCACCACATCGGCGTCACCGCGCCGGGCCATGTCCAGCGCCTGGCCGGTTCCCAAAGCCACCACTTTGATGTCAATGCCGCTGGCTTTCTTGAACTCCGGCAGCAAATAGGCCAACAACCCCGACTGCTCCGTGGAAGTGGTGGAGGACAGGGTGATGGGTTGCGCCATCGACAGACCTGTAGTCGCAGTCAACAAGCTTGCGAGGTATAAAGTGCGAAAAATGTTCATGGCAGTTCTCCTTGAACAAAAGATTGCGCTTTGGGGCTGACGGCCCGCAAGCGTTCGGAATCGAAAAATTCAGCCACAGGCAAGTCTGCCAGCAAGCGGCCCTGCTCCAAGTACACCACCCGACTGGCCAGCCGTTTGACTTGCCCCAAGTTGTGGCTGGCAAACAGCAAACCCACATCCGGCCTGTTCTGTGAAAAGCTGTGGATCAATGCCTCAACTTCCCGTTTGGCATAGGGGTCCAAACTGGCCGTGGGTTCATCGAGCACCAGCAACTGAGGCTGGCGAGCCCATGCGCGGGCCAGTGCCAAGCGTTGCAATTGACCTCCTGACAAGGTGCGCCCATTGTGACGCGCCACATCTTGCAGACCCACACGCGCCAAGGCCACCCAAGCGGCCTTCAGGGCTTGTGCCCAGGTCAAACGCTGTTGTCGGTCCAGCCATAAGCCAAGCGCCATGTTGTTCAAGGCGCTCATGCGCAGCAAGTGAGGGCGCTGAAAAAGCATGGCTTGTCGAAGGCTGGCCGCGTACTCGACTCGCCCTTGTGTGGGTGCGATCAAACCATGCACCACACGCAGCAAGGTGCTTTTCCCGCTGCCATTGCTGCCGATCAGCGCCACGCGTTCGCCTGCGCTGAGTGTCAGGGACACTTTTTCAAGTGCATGCACAGCCCTCCAATGGACCGAGACCTGTTGCAGATTCACCCAGGACTGCATCACAAAAACCTCGCCGTCAGGGGCTGTGCAAGGCTTGCTTGCCAGCGCACAGCCGCGCAACGCAAAGCGGCCAAAAGTGCATGCAATAAACCCACAACAGCCAACAACACCCCACCCAAAGCCAAAGCCAAAGGCAAATCGCCCTTGCTGGTTTCCAGCGCAATCGCAGTGGTCATGACGCGGGTGAATCCATCGATGTTGCCGCCCACGATCATGACGGCTCCGACTTCCGCAATGGCTCGGCCAAAAGCCGTCACGGCCACCGTGAGCAAGGCCAGACGCTCATCCCAAGCCAACAGAGCGGCTCGCAGACCAGGTCCTGCGCCCAGGGATGTCCATTGTTCGCCATGCACGTTTTCAGCGTCTTGCACGATTTGACGGGTCAAGGCGGTCACCAGGGGCAGCAAAAGGATGGTTTGCGCCAGGACCATGGCTTTGAAACTGAACAACCAACCCAGAAATCCCATGGGCCCACTGCGTGACAACAACAGGTACACCACCAAACCCACGACGACTGAAGGCAAGGCCAGCAGGGTGTTCAGGACCCCGATGACAAGGCCCCGGCCGCGAAACCGATGGACACCCCAAAAGGCCCCCACGGCAAAACCCAGCAGGCAAGCAAAGGTGCAAGCCGTGGCGCTGACGCAGAGTGATCGCACGACCACAGCCCACAGCGCAGGATCCAAGGCCAAGATCAAAGAAAAAGCCGTTTGCAGGCTGTCAGAAAAAGATGTCATGTTGAGGAGGCTGATGCTAACTGACAAAGGTGTGCGTCGGCATGTTCTGGCTTATCGGATGCCTGCGGCGGCAAGGAATCAAAGGGTAAACCCGACATCCGATGGATCTTGAGAAGTGGGCGGCATGAAATTCCATCGCAAAGTCTGCTGTTTGGAGGCGATTTGCCTTGCAGCCAATTAAAATAGGTCAACTTCAAGCGGCCAGCCCCAGCGGGCCATGCGCGTAGCGCTTCGAGAAATCCACACGCCCAATCCACTCACCCAATCCATTCACATTTGGCATCAAGGAGGCACAACATGCCCAAGTTACTTCAATTTGCTTTCGGGATTGACAAAATCAGTGAGCTCTTTGGTCGCATTGCGGCGTTTGCGGTGATGGCAGCCGCCATGATTTCGGCCGGCAATGCCTTTATCCGTTACGGCATGGACCTCAGCTCCAATGGATGGCTGGAAATTCAATGGTATTTGTTTGCCGCCACCGTGATGTTGGGCGCGCCCCTGGTGCTCAAACTCAACGAGCATGTTCGGGTCGACATCCTTTACGGCAAATTGAATGGCAAGCTGCCTGTCTATGTCGACCTGATGGGCTTGATCCTGTTTCTCATGCCCGTCATGCTGCTGCTGACTTGGCTGAGTTTTCCCTTGTTTCTCAAGATGTACCAATCTGGCGAAATGTCCAACAATGCGGGCGGCCTGATCCGCTGGCCAGCCATGATGCTGTTGCCGCTGGGCTTTTTGTGGGTTTCATTCCAGGGCTTGAGCGAGATCATCAAGCGCGTGGCTTACTTGCAGGGCAAGTACGAAATGGACACGCATTACGAAAAACCCGTGCAATAAAAAGAAAGACAACACACCATGATCATGGAAAATTTTGCGCCCATCATGTTCGGGGGCCTGGTGCTCACGATGTTGATTGGTTTTCCCGTTGCATTTTCGCTTTCGTTTTTAGGTTTGCTGTGTGGTTTTTTTGCCATCAGTATGGACTGGTTTCCTGCCAGCTTCATTTCCAACCTGCCATTGAACGTCTTTGGCATCCTCAGCAACGACTTGCTGTTGGCCATTCCCTTTTTCACCTTCATGGGGGCCATTCTTGAAAAGTGCGGCCTCGCAGAAGACATGCTCGACTCCATGGGCCAGTTGTTCGGTCCCGTCAAAGGCGGCTTGGGCTACTCGGTCATCATCGTCGGCTTTATTTTGGGGGCCATCACCGGCACCGTGGCCGGTCAGGTGATTGCCATGGCTTTGATTTCGCTGCCGGTGATGATCCGCTACGGTTACAACATGCGTTACGCCACCGGCGTGTTGGCGGCTTCGGGCACCATCACCCAACTGGTGCCTCCGTCACTCGTGTTGGTGGTGATGGCCGACCAACTTGGCCGCTCTGTGGGGGACATGTACAAAGGTGCTTGGGGACCGTCCATGCTGCAGGTGGCCATCTTTGCCCTTTACACCTTCGGTCTGAGCATCATCAAGCCAGGGCACGTACCGGGCGTGCCCAAAGAAGCCCGCACTTTGAACGGGTGGGCGTTGTGGGCCAAGTGCTTGCGCGGCATCATTCCTTCGGCGTTTTTGATCTTCGCGGTGCTGGGCTCCATGGGCGGCTTGCCAGGTATCAACACCGCCATTGCAACGCCCACCGAAGCCGGTGCCATGGGATGCGTCGGCGCCCTGTTTCTGGCTGCCTTGCACAAGCGCTTGGACAAGGACCTGATTTGGGAAGCCATGCACAGCACCATGCGCTTGACCGCCATGGTGGTGTTCATCCTGATTGGCTCTCGCGTGTTCTCCATGGTCTTTCAAGGGGTTGACGGGGCCAAATGGGTGGAGCATTTGCTCTCCGGCTTGCCCGGGGGGGTGGTCGGTTTCTTGATTGTGGTGAACATCTTCATCTTCTTCTTGGCCTTCTTCCTCGACTTTTTTGAAATCGCTTTCATCATCTTGCCCATGCTCGGCCCCGTGGCTGAAAAAATGGGCATCGACATGGTGTGGTTTGGCGTGCTGCTGTGCGTCAACATGCAAACCAGCTTCATGCACCCGCCTTTTGGTTTCGCATTGTTTTATCTGCGGGGCATTGCAGACACCTTGTTCAAAGAAGGCCGGATCCCCAAGCCCATCAAATCCAACGACATTTACATGGGCGCCATTCCCTGGGTGATCATGCAATTGGTGTTGGTGGTGATCGTGATCTTTGTACCCGAGACCGTGACCATGTTCTTGGACAAAGAAGAAAAGATCGATGTGGACAAGGTCGTCATTGAAATGCCCGCTGCGCAAGAGGCGCCAGAAGCTGTTCTCAAGCAGGACGGCACCCCCGCCACGGCCGCTGAGAGCGCTGCCGAAGAACAGAAGAAAATCGACGACCTGTTCAAGAAATAATGACGCTGCCCTTGCCTGGCGAGCCCGCGCTCAGCATCGCGCCATTTGTCTTCAAACCCTCCCCCTTGGAGGGCGCTGCGTTTTCACGCACCTTCCAAGCCTTGGTGGGGCTGCTGGTCTTGGGATTGGGTGCTTGGCTGGTGATTTTGTGGCAACAAGGTAAATTTGGCGACTCGACCCAACTTGAAAGTCTCCGCATGGCAGGCTGGTTTATTTTGGCTTGGGTTTTGCTGGTTTGGACGGCCTTGCAAGTGCGCAAAAGTCGAACGCGCATGGATTCACAAGGACTGTTCCAGTCCTGGATTTGGGACAAACACATGCCCTTTGAACAACTGGCCTACACCCAATTGATTCGTATCAAAGGTCTGGAATGGCTCATTGCACCGCGTTTCTATGTCCGCACTTTGGCCGGAAAATTCGCGGTCTTTTACATTGCCGATCCGGCACTCCAGCGCGAGTGTGAGCGACTGGCTTTGGAACTGCAAAGCTTTCGGCGGATGTGATGCGGGATATCTCGGTAGAGGACGCGGCATAAAAAAAACCGCGCTGGTCAGCGCGGTTTTGAGGGATTCAGGGTTGCCCTGAATTACAGTTTTTGTGCCTGCATGAAATCATCGTATTTGGCTTCTGCAAAGCGGAACCACAGATTTTGATCTGCGCGGAATTTAGAGTAATCCGCATAAATCTTTTTCCAATTTTCATTGGTTGAAGACAGCTCATCATAAAGCTTGGTTGCGGACTTGAAAGACTCTTGCATGATGTCTTTCGGAAACTCGCGCAATTTGGCGCCAGAACCTACCAACTGCTTCAATGCGGCAGGGTTTTTGGCATCGTATTTGGCTTGCATGTCGATATGCGCTTGAGCCGCTGCAGCCTCCAAAATGGCTTTGTATTCAGGCGTCAGGCTGTTGAAGGCCTTGTCATTGATCATGACATCACATTGGGTGCCGCCCTCCCAAAAGCCGGGATAGTAGTAGAAGGGGGCCACTTTGTTCAAGCCCAATTTCAAGTCGTCATAAGGACCGACCCATTCAGCCGCGTCGACCGTGCCTTTTTCCAAAGCAGGATAAATGTCGCCACCCGGAATGTTTTGGGGGATCGTGCCCAGCGCCTCAAGCATCTTGCCGCCAAAGCCGCCAATGCGGAACTTCAGGCCTTTCATGTCGGCCACCGATTTGAGCTCTTTGCGGAACCATCCGCCCATTTGTGCGCCGGTGTTGCCGCATGGGAAATTGATGATGTTGTACTTGGCATAAAACTCGCGCATCAGCTTCAAGCCATTGCCCTCGTACATCCAAGCCGTCATTTGGCGGCTGTTCAGGCCAAACGGGATGATGCAACCCAAGGCAAATGTGGGGTCCTTGCCAAAAAAGTAATAGGCCGCAGTGTGCGCGATCTCAATCGAGCCTTGTTGCACCGCATCGATGTTGCCAAAGGCGGGCATGATTTCACCGGCCGCGTGGGTGGAAATTTCAAACTTGCCGCCCGACATGTTTTTCACGGCTTTGGCAAAAACCTCCGCACTGCCGTACAGCGTGTCCAAGGGCTTGGGGAAGCTCGAAGACAGGCGCCAGCGAATGGCGGCTTGCGCATGCACCACAGCCGGGGCTGCACCAGCGGCCAAAATACCGGCCAAACCGGTATTTCTGAGAATGGAACGACGATCCATAAGGTAACTCCTGAATTGATTTTCAACAACGCCCCGGAAGGGGAGCCAACATTTTTATCAAATTGCATTGTAAAAAAATTCAACCCCCGTTCATGCGGGGGTTTACCCTTTTTTCAACCTTTGAAAATCAGGGGCTTGGCCAGCGTTGCCGGATGGACTTTTCGATGCCAGCGGCATCCAAACCTTGCATGGCCAGCAGCTTCAAGGGGTCGCCATGGTCAATGAAACAGTCAGGCAAGCCCAGCTGCAACAATGCCTTGGTCACGCCTGCCGCATTCAAAGCTTCGGACACCGCACTGCCTGCCCCGCCCATGACCGATCCTTCCTCCACGGTCACCAGGTGGTCGTGCGTCTTGGCCATTTGCAACAGCAATTGAGTGTCCAGGGGTTTGACCCAGCGCATATTGACGACTGTGGCGTTGAGATGCTCTGCGGCTTGCAGCGCAGGGTACAACAAGGTCCCAAATGCCAAAATGGCGATGCCAGACCCTTGTCTGCGGACTTCGGCTTGACCAAAAGGTAAACCCTCCAATGACGCCAAAGGTTCAATGCCCGCGCCCGCACCCCGGGGGTACCGCACCGCGACCGGATGGTTTTGCGCATAAGCCGTGCTCAACAATTGTCGGCACTCTCGTTCATCCGCCGGGCAGGCCAAGGCCATGTGAGGGATACAGCGAATATAAGCCATGTCGTAGGCACCCGCATGGGTGGCGCCATCGGCGCCCACCAGTCCCGCACGGTCCAAGGCAAACACCACCGGCAAGTTTTGCAGCGCCACGTCGTGGATCAGTTGGTCATAGCCGCGCTGCAAAAAAGTGGAGTAGATGGCAACGACCGGCTTCAACCCTTCGCAAGCCAGACCAGCGGCAAAAGTCACCGCATGTTGCTCGGCGATCCCCACATCGTAATAACGAGCCGGGAAACGCTTGTGAAATTCCACCATGCCCGAGCCTTCTCGCATGGCTGGCGTGATGCCCACCAAGCGCTTGTCTTGCTCGGCCGTGTCGCACAACCACTGTCCAAAAATCTGGGTGAATGTGGTTTTAGATTGGACCACTGGCGGCACCAAACCGACTGCAGGGTCGAACTTGCCCGGCCCGTGGTAGGCCACAGGATCGGCTTCGGCCAATTGGTAGCCTTGTCCTTTCTTGGTCACCACATGCAAAAATTGGGGCCCCTTCAAATGCTTGATGTTTTCCAAGGTCGGGATCAAGGAATCCAGATCATGTCCATCAATCGGTCCGATGTAATTGAAGCCAAATTTTTCAAACAAAGTGGCAGGAACCACCATGCCTTTGGCATGCTCTTCAAACCGTTTGGCCAACTCAAACAAGGGCGGGGCCGCCTTGAGCACATTTTTGCCCACGCTTTTGGCCGTGGCGTAAAAACGACCACTCATCAGTTGAGCCAAGTAGCGGTTGAGCGCCCCGACAGGTGGACTGATCGACATGTCGTTGTCGTTCAGGATCACAAGCAACTTGCAATCTTCAACGCCCGCATTGTTCATGGCTTCAAAGACCATACCGGCGGTCATGGCCCCGTCGCCAATCACGGCCACCGCATAGCGGGACTCGCCCTTTTGTCTGGCTGCAAGCGCCATACCCAAAGCGGCTGAAATGCTGGTGGAGGAATGCGCAGTACCAAAAGTGTCAAAAGGACTTTCGTCCCTTTTCGGAAAACCCGACAAGCCGCCCAGTTGGCGCAAGGTGGGCATGCGGGCTCGTCTTCCGGTCAAAATTTTATGCGGGTAAGTTTGGTGGCCGACATCCCAGACGATCCGGTCCTCAGGGGTGTTGAACACATAGTGCAGCGCCACCGTCAGCTCCACCGTCCCCAAGTTGGAGCTCAAATGGCCACCCGTTTTGGACACGTTGTCGATCACGCAGGCGCGCAGCTCATCGGCCAAACCCCGTAATTCACTGCGTGCCAGCTGCCGAACATCGGCAGGGCTGTCAATCTTGTCGAGAATAGAACTCATCTGTAATCAATTGTCCCGTTGAATCACCATGTCGGCCAAAGCCCGCAAAGGCTGGGTTTGCGCTGCGGACAAGCCACTCTCGTCCAAAGCAGCGAAGGCCTGCGCTCTGAGTTCGCGTGCAAAGGCTTGCGCTTGCGCCAAACCCATCAAGGCCACATAAGTGGGTTTGTCTGCAGCCACATCTTTACCCGCTGTTTTGCCCAAAGTGGCTGAATCGGAAGTGACATCCAAAATGTCATCTACCACCTGGAAGGCCAAACCCAAAACCTCACCAAACCGGCTCAAAGCCAGCATGGCAGACGCGTCTGCTCGGCCAGCCGCCACCACCCCCATTTGTACGCTGCACAACAGCAAGGCTCCGGTTTTCAGTCGGTGCATCTGACGCAACTGCGCTTCGGTCAACGCCAAACCCACACTGGCCAGGTCAATGGCTTGACCTCCAGCCATCCCCTTGTAACCTGCCGCACGGGAAAGCAATCCGACCAAAGCGGCTTGGACAGAAAGAGGCACCGAACTGTCTTGTGGGGTCAAGAGCTCGAATGCAAGTGCTTGCAAAGCATCTCCCGCCAACAAGGCTTGCGCTTGGCCAAACTGCACATGCACGGTGGGTTTTCCCCGGCGCAGGACATCGTTGTCCATACACGGCATGTCGTCGTGGACCAGCGAATAAGCATGGATCAATTCAATCGCACAGGCCGCCCGCAATGCGGCGACTCCGGATGATTCGTCCTGCAACCCCACCGCTTGGGCCGCAGCAAGCACCAGCAGGGGTCGCAAGCGCTTGCCGCCATCCAGAACGGCGTAACGCATGGCCTGCCCTAATCCAGCGGGCGCGTCGGCGTCAATCCAATCTTCAAGGGCGGTCTCCATTTGATGCAAACGGGGCGTCATCCAATGGGACAGCGCAAAAGTCTCGGCTTGCATCAGGCTTCGCTCCCAGTCCAAGGCTTGAGCATGCCATCGTCCAACACCTTGATTTGATCTTCCACAGCTTGCAAACGCGCCTGGCAAAAGCTGAGCAATGTGGCGCCCCGTTGATAGCCGCTGAGCAGTTGGTCCAAGTGCAGTTGACCTGATTCGAGCTGAGCAACCAATTGCTCCAACTCCGCCAAAGCCAGTTCGTAGCTGGCAGGCAAGTCTTGGGGGTCTTGGGTAGGGGCTTTCGGCATAGACGGGTGTCCGACAAAAGGCTTGATTTTAGGCGCTTTGCAAAGGTTTGGAAGTTGGCGGCTGTCTGGCTTGAATATCGGGTTAAAATCACAGGTTCACCGGCAGAGTTCGCTTTGCTGTTCTCGCGCCAATGTCTCAGACGCTAAGCGCTGTCCCTGCCCCTTCATAGGGGGAGTCTCTAGGTCAGGTCACTCATGTCTGATTTAAGTCTTCAACTGCAGCAGGCCGCAAGCCAACTACCAGTTTCCAGCTATTTCGACAACGCGCTTTATCAACGCGAAGTTCGCACCCTCTTTCAGCGAGGGCCCCGCTATGTCGGACACCAACTGGCTGTCCCACAAGTGGGCGACTACCATGCCTTGCCCCAAGAAGGCTCGGGCCGCGCCTTGGTTCGTTCTGCGAGCGGGATTGAGCTCATCTCCAACATTTGCCGTCACCGGCAAGCGGTCATGCTGCAGGGGCGAGGCAATTTGTCGCAACTGCAAAAAGGCAGCGCAGGCGGCAACATTGTGTGCCCACTGCACCGCTGGACCTATGCGCCTGATGGTCAATTGCTCGGCGCACCGCATTTTTCAAGCGACCCCTGCCTGAACCTGAACAACTACCCCTTGCAAAATTGGAACGGCTTGCTGTTTGAAGACAATGGTCGCGACATCGCTTCCGATCTGGCCCACATGGGGCCGCGTGCACAGCTGGACTTCACGGGTTATGCATTGGACCGCGTCGAAATGCACCCGTGCAACTACAACTGGAAGACCTTTATCGAGGTCTATTTGGAGGACTACCATGTCGGCCCCTTTCACCCCGGGCTGGGCTCTTTTGTCACCTGCGACGATCTGAACTGGGAGTTCAAGGACCACTACTCGGTGCAGACGGTTGGCGTCTCAAGCGCCTTTGGCAAACCGGGTTCTGACATTTACAAAAAATGGCATGACGTGCTGCTGAACTACCGAGGCGGTGCGATGCCGGACCATGGTGCGATTTGGTTGACTTACTACCCGCACATCATGGTCGAGTGGTATCCGCATGTTTTGACTGTTTCGACGCTGCACCCCATGGGGCCTGACAAAACCATGAACATGGTTGAGTTCTATTACCCCGAAGAAATCGTGGCCTTCGAGCGTGAGTTCGTTGAGGCCCAACAGGCTGCCTACATGGAAACTTGCTTGGAAGACGATGAAATTGGCGAGCGGATGGACGCAGGACGCAAAGCTTTGCTGGCCCGCGGGGACAACGAAGTCGGCCCCTACCAAAGCCCGATGGAAGACGGCATGCAGCATTTTCATGAGTGGTATCGACGGACCATGGGTCCTTTGTAACGAAACGCCCCTGACACTTCCGTATGCAAGCTACTTGGATGATTGCCGCGTCGCTTTTTTTTGCGACCATGAGTGTCTGCATCAAGTTCGCATCGGCTTTTTTTGACACCTTTGAGCTGGTCTGCTATCGCGGCGCCGTGGGTGCGGTTTTCATGGGTGTTCTGTGCCGCATGCAGGGCATATCTCTGGCCACGCCCGTTCCCATGATGCACATGTGGCGCTGCTTGGTGGGGGTGTTGTCACTGGCATCTTGGTTTTATGCCCTGGCCCAATTGCCTTTGGCCACGGCCATGACCCTCAATTACATGAGCGGCATTTGGCTCGCAGCCTTTGTGGTGGGTGGGGCCTTGGTGTTGGGCAAACTGAAAGACTTGGGCCATCAAGCCCCTGTGGTGATGACCCTGTCGGTGGGCTTTGCCGGTGTGGTGATGCTCTTGCAGCCAAGCTTTGAACAAAATCAATTAGGCGCTGGCGTGATTGGTTTGTTGTCTGGCTTGTTATCCGCTGTGGCTTACCTCCAGGTCAAAGCCTTGGGGCGCATTGGAGAGCCCGAAGCCCGTACAGTGTTTTACTTTTCTCTAGGCGCGACTGTGACTGGCGGCTTGTACTTGTTGTTCACCGGAGTTCATGATTGGACTTGGCCAGAAGCTGTGTGGTTGTTGCCAATTGGTATTTTGGCCGCCTTGGGACAGCTGTGCATGACCCGGGCTTACACCAATGGAGCGACTTTGTTGGTCGCTAATTTGCAATATTCAGGCATTGTGTTCTCCGTCATATGGGGTCTTTTTTTATTTGAAGACACGCTCTCCACGTCAGGCTGGTTGGGCATAGGCTTGATCATCGCCAGCGGCATTGCTGCAACCGCGTTGCGTCACCGTAGCGTGCAAGATGTATCCGCCAAAGACCATTGAATTTAACCTGGAGTCATGCTGTGTACACCACCCTCATTTCTGTTGCCCAACTGCAAGCGTTGCAATCCTCGGGGCAACCCTTGATGGTATTTGATTGCAGCTTCGAATTGCTCAACCCTGCGGCAGCGGATGCGCTCTATGCCCAAGGACACATCAGCGGTGCAGTGCAAGCTCATTTGGAGCGCAACCTCAGTGCGCACAACCCAGCGTTGGCCGTCAATGGCGGGCGCCACCCCCTGCCCACCCGTGAAAGCCTGGCCCATTGGTTAGGCGAACTGGGTTTGACCCCCACCATGCAAGTGGTGGTGTACGACCGCAACAAAAACAACTACTGTGGCCGCCTGTGGTGGATGCTCAAATGGCTAGGCCACGACCCAGTCGCTGTTTTGGACGGCGGCCTGCAAGCTTGGCAAGCCGCAGGGGGCTCAGTGGACGATGCGCCGCCAAAAGCCAAGCCAGCATCTTCCTTTCTGTTGAAGCCCGCTTTGCGGGAGTTGACGCTCACCAGCACGGTGGAAAAAAACCTGGGGCGAGACATACAAACCTTGGTTGACGCCCGCGCCAGCGCACGCTACAGAGGCGAAGTCGAACCCCTCGATCCAGTGGCCGGCCACATCCCCGGTGCGCTCAACCGTCCTTTCGGTGAAAACATGGACAGCGATGGTTTTTTCAAATCACCGGCACAGTTGAGACTTGAATTTGAAACCATTTTGGCCGGACGCGATCCGTCTACCGTGGTGCACCACTGCGGCAGCGGTGTCAGCGCCATTCCCAATCTGCTGGCCATGGAGGTTGCGGGCTGGGGTCCAACCGCTTTGTATGCGGGCAGTTGGAGTGAATGGTGCAACACCCCTGATCTGCCTTGCGCGCAAGCTTGAAGCCCTCTCAATGGGTCAGCAAACTCACCAAGGTGACTGAACTGATGCCCAAGGCAAGCCAGATGATTTGCGCAAGCGTCTCGCGCAATGACAAGCGTTTTTGCAATTGCGGAATCAAATCGGCCAAGGCCACATAAATGAAACTGCTGCTGGCGATGACCAGAAAATAGGGCAAGGTCACCCGGAGCGATTCCACCAATACAAAACCCACGCCTCCCCCCAAGGCCGTGACCGCACCCGCTAAAGAGACCTTCAAAACCGCCGCCTGCTTGGGGCCTTGGGCCTGGCGCAAGACAGCCAAGTCACCCATGTGATGGGGTACTTCGTGGGCCATCACCGCCAAAGCAGCAATCGCCCCCAGACGCAGATCGGCCATGAAGGCCGACGCAATCAAAATACCATCCCCAAAACAATGCACGCTGTCTCCAGCCAAAACAGCCCAGCCCCCGAAAGCAGGGTCCTCATGGGAATGGTGGTGATGTGCATGGGCATGGGAGCGGGGTTCAAGGCTTGCGCCGTGCTCATGACCGTGGTGCCACAGCTCGGCTTTGTCGAGTAAAAAGAAAAAAACCAGTCCGATCAGCAGGGTTAAAAACAAATGACGCGGGGACACAGCGCTTTCAAAAGCTTCTGGCAGCAAATGCATGAACGAGGTGGCCAACAACGCGCCGGCGGCCAAACTCAGCATGTGCTGGGTATAGCGACTCATGACCCCAAAGCTCAACCACGCGGCGACCCACACACTGCCAATTCCGGCGGTCAAGGTGCCTAAGAAAATGGCCAAAAAAATCATGCGGCTGTCAGCTTGAATGCGCTCAATTTAAAGATATTGCTTGAGCCAGTCCTGCATGCGCCGCCATCCGTCTTCGGCGGGTGCTTGGCGGAAACTGGGGCGGTAGTCCGCATGAAATGCATGCGGTGCATCAGGGTAAACGACAAAGGCGCTGGCCTTGGCAGCAGCCGAACCTGAGGACAAAGCCAGTTTCATTTTGTCTACAGAGTCCTGCCCAATACCGGTGTCTGCGCCGCCGTACAAACCCAACACAGGGGCATTCAATTGCGCGGTTTTATCGACAGGATGGCTCGGGGTGATGGGGCTGTTTTGACCGACCAGGCGACCGTACCAAGCCACACCCGCTTTCAGCAGAGGTTGGTGCGCCGCATACAACCAGGTGATGCGGCCGCCCCAGCAAAATCCGGTCATGGCCAGCTTGGCGGTGTTGCCGCCGTTTTGCGCGGCCCACGCCACGGTCGCGTCCAGATCATTCATCACTTGCGCGTCAGGCACTTTGGAGATCACTTCCGCCTGCAATTTGGCCACTTCACCATATTGAGAGGGGTCTCCTTGTCGCACAAACAATTCAGGGGCAATGGCCATGTAACCCAATTGGGCCAAGCGGCGAGTCACGTCGGCAATGTATTCATGCACGCCAAAGATCTCGGAGATGACTAACACCACAGGCCATGGACCAGCACCTTGAGGGGCAGACCGGTAAGCCGGCATTTTGAAACCCTTCACATCGATCGTCACTTCCCCGGAAGTCAAGCCTTGCGAACTTGTTTTGATCGCCGTTTGGGCCATCAGGGGCATGGCAGAGGCGGCGTAGCCGATGCCCACTGCGGTTTGAAGCGCCAAACGACGGGACGGGCCTTGGTAGGCTTGCATATTGGCTTCAGAAACATTCAATAAAGCCTGGGTGTCTGCGCGCAATGAATTCATCACTGTGTCCTGAAGTTGAGGTGGTTAAGTAGGGGTGCATTATCTTTTCAAATGACATCGACTCCTGTTTTTTTAGCAAAATGACCTTATGTCGGGCGACAGAAAACAAGTTGCGTGTCATCCTGGAGGCAGGCTGCACCGTTATGAATCAAGCTAATTGGTTTAACCATCAGGAAACTGAACCCCAGAAAGGTCGACACCATGAAACCCATTTCTACAAAACTGATTGCGCTTGGTCTTTGGAGCACATTGGCAATGACCACCTGTCTGGCCCAAGCCGCCCCCCTGGGCATGCCCAGCGCCTATGCCAACCACGAGAATGCTGTTCGAGGGGGTGGTTTTCACGGCGGTCATGGCTGGGGCGGTGGCCATGGCTACGGCCACCGAGGCTATGGCGGCGGCTGGGTGGCTCCCCTGCTGGGAGCAGCCATTGTGGGGGGGGCCATTTACTCCACCCTGCCAGTGGCGCCCATGGTCATTCAACAGCCACAGATAGTGGTGCCTCAGCAACAGCTCATCACCGACCCGTCACGCGTCAGTTACTACTGCCCAGCCTATCAGCAGTATTACCCGAACGTGACCCAGTGTCCCACGGCATGGCAAGTTGTGCCTTACTGAAATTGGGGCAGATTTGACGCCTCGCAGAGCGACAAGGCAAGTTCAGCGGGGTCTTGCTTAATGTGCCTGATCCCAGTTCGGCCCCAAACCTACCTCGGCCAGCAAGGGGACTTTGAGCTCAGCCACACCCGCCATCAGACGCGGAATTTCTGACTTCACCCAGGCCACCTCGGCTTCGGGCACTTCAAATACAAGTTCGTCGTGCACCTGCATGATGACCAGCGTTTTACGCTGTTGATCGTCCAGCGCTTTTTGCACCGCCACCATGCTCAACTTGATCAAGTCAGCCGCAGTGCCTTGCATCGGCGCGTTGATCGCGGCACGCTCAGCCCCCGCTCGGCGCGGACCGTTGGGCGAATTGATTTCTGGCAAATACAAACGCCGACCCATCACGGTTTCCACATAGCCCTGCGTTTTGGCCTGCTGACGGGTTTCGTCCATGTACCGTTTGACCCCTGCAAACCGTTCAAAATAGCGGGTAATGTAGTTTTTGGCGGCCACATTGTCGATATCCAGGGATTTGGCCAAACCGAAGGCGCTCATCCCATAAATCAATCCGAAGTTGATGGTTTTGGCGTAGCGCCGCTGCTCGCTGGTGACTTGGTCCAGGGCCACACCAAACACTTCGGATGCGGTGGCCTTGTGCACGTCCAACCCTTCATGAAAGGCCTTGAGCAAGGCTTCATCCTTGCTCAAATGGGCCATGATGCGCAGCTCAATTTGGCTGTAATCGGCGCTGGCAATGACATGCCCTGCCGGTGCCACGAAAGCTTCGCGCACTTTGCGGCCTTCTGCGGTGCGGACGGGGATGTTCTGCAAATTGGGGTCGTTGCTGGACAAGCGCCCCGTCACGGCGACAGCCTGCGCATAGTGGGTGTGAACGCGCCCGGTGCGCGGCAGCGCCATCTGCGCCAGCTTGTCGGTGTAGGTGCCTTTGAGCTTGGAAAGGCCCCGATGCTCCAGAATGCGGGCCGGCAAAGGGTAGTCTTGCGCCAACTTTTCGAGCACCTCTTCGTCGGTACTTCGCGCTCCCGTCGCCGTTTTTTTGATGACAGGCAGGCCCAGCTTGTCAAAGAAAATTTCACCCAGTTGCTTGGGACTTGACAGGTTAAAGGGCTGCCCAGCAATCGCATAGGACTCGGTTTCGAGTTGCACAATGCGTTGGCCCAATGTGGCGCTTTGTGCGGCCAAAGTGGGTGCATCGATCAAAACACCATTGCGCTCAATGCGGTACAAAGCCTCGCTGGTGGCGATCTCCAGCTCGTAAACCGCGCGCAGTTGGGGGTCTTGCGCCAACCGTGGCCACAAGGCCCTATGCACGTCCAGCGTTTGGTCGGCGTCTTCACAGGCGTATTCGGCAGCGCGCGCCACATCGACCTGGGTGAATGGAATTTGGTGTGCGCCCTTGCCGCACAGCTCTTCGTAAGTCAAACCCGTGCGACCCAGATGGCGCAGCGCCAAACTGCTCAAGCCGTGCGGCTTGTGCACTTCCAGCACATAGCTTTGCAGCATCGTGTCGTGCTGGTAGCCGCGCACCTCGATGCCTTGATTGGCCAGCACATGGCGATCGTATTTGACGTTCTGCCCCAATTTGGGGTGCGTGGCATCTTCCAGCCAAGGCTTAAGTCGTTCCAATACCTGCGCCTTGGGCAACTGCTCAGGCGCGTCAGGACCTGAATGCGCCAGAGGGATGTAAGCGCCCTCTCCGGGCTTGTCGCTCAAGCTGATGCCGACCAATTCAGCCTTCATGGCATCCAAAGAGGTGGTTTCGGTGTCCAGTGCCACCAGATCTGCCGCCTCAAGGCGGGCCAACCAGGCTTCAAATTGGTCCCAGGTGGTGACCGTGTCGTAATGCGTTTGGCCTGTGACGGCGCTGACCACCGGCGCGTCGGCAAACAAATCACCCACGGGTGCAGCGGCTTTGCCGCTGCTGCTCGCTGAACCTGCGTTTGAAGCTGGGGTGTCACCCCCGCCATGGCCCCGGGCACGCACCAGACCTTTGAAGCCGTATTGCGCGTAAAACGCCAACAAACTGGCTTCGTCAGGGGGATGAAAATGCAAATCCGCCAGTGCGGGCAGCTGCGGAACCCATGCGCTCAAGTCGCAATCGGTCTTCATGGTGACCAAGGCGCGACCTTGGGGGAGCCAGTCCAACGCTTTGCGCAGGTTCTGGCCCGCCACGCCTTTGATTTCGTCAGCCCGCAGCACCAAGGCATCGAGCGAGCCGTACTCCAGCAGCCACTTGGCCGCTGTTTTGGGGCCGACCTTTTCGACGCCAGGCACGTTGTCGACCGTGTCACCGACCAAGGTTTGAAAGTCAATCATCAGGGAGGGCGGCACGCCAAACTCAGCCGTCACGCCAGCGACATCGCGTTTTTTGCCGTTCATCGTGTCAATGATGGTGATGTGCTCGTTGACCAACTGACTCAAGTCCTTGTCGCCACTGGAGACAGTCACTTGCACGCCTTGCTGCGCGGCCAGATGGGCCAGGGTGGCAATCACATCATCGGCCTCGACGCCGGGCACATCCAACACGGTCCAGCCCATGCGGCGAACCAACTCGTGGATCGGCTCGATTTGGGTGCGCAAATCGTCCGGCATGGGGCTGCGATGTTGTTTGTATTCGGGGTAAAGCAGATCGCGAAAGGTCGGCCCCTTGGCATCGAAAACGCAAGCGGCAAAGTCCGACGGAAAATCCTTGCGCAAGCGCTCCATCATGTTGATCATGCCCCGAATGGCCCCCGTGGCCGGACTGGTCGGATCGCCCGGCACCGCCCTCAAATCGGGCATGGCATGAAAGGCGCGGTACAAATAGCTGGAGCCGTCGACCAGCAAAAGTGTCTTTTTAGAAGATGTGTTGTCGCTCATCCCCCCGATTGTGCACGGGGTACACACCGGGTACACCCAAGGCTGTCGATAAAGGCCTGAAAGGTCATGCGCTTGAACCCACCATGGGCCCTGGACTTGCCCCCCTACAATCGGTACTTTGCCAACCACCCGGCGATGACCGGATCTATTTGATTGCAACCATGGCGGTATTCACCGAAGTTTCCGAGTCCCAGGCAGCTGAACTGATGCAGACCCTGAACCTGGGGACACTGACCCTCTTGCGGGGTATTCAAGGCGGCATAGAAAATACCAACTACTTTGCCACAACAGACCAAGGAGAGTACGTGCTCACCTTGTTTGAGCGCCTCAATTTTGAGCAACTGCCCTTTTATCTGCATTTGATGAAGCACCTGGCCGGGCGCGGCATTCCGGTGCCAGACCCGGCCCCGAACCGCGACGGCGACATTGTGCACACCCTGCATGGCAAGCCAGCGGCTGTTGTCAACAAACTCGAAGGCAAAAGCCAACTCGCACCCACGGCCGTTCATTGCGCCGAGGTCGGCGAGATGCTGGCGCGCATGCACCTGGCCGGTGCCGACTACAACCGCATTCAACCGAATTTGCGTGGGCTGCCTTGGTGGAATGAAACCGTCCCCGTCGTGTTGCCCTATTTGAAGCCCGAACAAGACGCGTTGATTCGCAGTGAACTGGCCTTTCAAAATCACACCGCGGCCAGCAGTGCCTATGCCGCCCTGCCCCGCGGCCCGGTTCACGCAGACCTCTTCAGAGACAACGTGATGTTCGATGGCGAACACTTGACCGGTTTTTTTGATTTTTACTTTGCCGGTGTGGACACCTGGTTGTATGACTTGGCGGTGTGTCTGAATGACTGGTGTGTTGACTTATCCTCGGGCGGACACAACGCCGAACGGGCGCAGTCCATGCTCCACGCGTATCAAAAGGTGCGACCCCTGAGCGGCGCCGAGCGCCAATTGCTGCCCGCCATGTTGCGCGCAGGCGCTTTGCGCTTTTGGATTTCGCGCTTGTGGGATTTCCATTTGCCCCGAGAGGCCTCTGTGCTCACGCCGCACAACCCCAGTCACTTTGAACGGATTGTGCGTGAGCGCATGGCCCACGCTGTTTTGATTTGACAACCACTTTGAACTGCCCTGAATGAAACTGACCATTGTCCCCGCCCGCATGGGCTTCGTCTGGGTTCGCCAGGGCATTCTCACCTTTTGGAAACAACCCTTGGCCATGTCTGGCCTGTTCTTTTTGTTCATGGCCTGGGTGTCTCTGGCTTCCATGATTCCGGTCGTTGGCAATGTCATTGCCCTGGTCTTGTTGCCAGCCATGACTTTGGGCCTGATGGCAGCGACCGCAGTCGCTGAACAAGGCAAGTTCCCCATGCCCGGCATCTTGCTGGTGGCCTTTCGCAGCGGGCAGGCCAAGGTCAAAGACATGCTGGTCTTGGGCGTGCTGTATGCCATTGGTTTTGTCGGCGTCATGGGCCTGTCTGTGCTGATCGATGGCGGCCTGTTTGCGGGGGTGTATTTGATGGGCGCGCCCATCACCACCGAAAAAGTCAAAAACCCGGCGTTTCAAAGTGCCATGTGGCTCGCCATGGGGTTGTATGTGCCGCTGTCCATGATGTTCTGGCACGCTCCCGCCTTGTTGCATTGGCACGGCGTGCCACCGGTCAAGAGCATGTTCTTCAGTTTGGTGGCGAGTTGGCGCAATTTCGGTGCCTTCACGGTCTACACCCTGGCTTGGCTGGCCGTGTTTTTGGGTGCGGGGCTGATGCTGCTGGCTGTGGTCAGCTTGATCGGGGAATCCAGCTTGGCGGAAACCATCATGATGCCGGTTGCACTGTTGATGGCGGCCATGTTTTTCACTTCGGTGTACTTCACCGTCAGGGACTGTTTTGGCGACCCCGTGTCTGCGCCCGAAAACCCCTTGCCCTGATCAATGGTGATGGCCGTGCGCACCATGCGCATGGCGGTGGGTGACTTCTTCGGCTGAAGCTGCACGCACTTCCACCACTTTCAAAGCAAAGCTCAGGGCCTGCCCCGCCCAAGGATGGTTGCCATCCAGCAAAACTTGATGGCCTTTGATTTTGACCACGTTGAAAACATGCTCACTGCCATCATCGGCACGGCCGCGAAGCTGACCGCCCAGCTTCACGCCGGGTGGAAATTCAGATTTGGGAATGGTTTTCAACAAGCCCTCGTCACGCTCCCCGAAAGCATCGGCAGCGGACAAATTCAAGGTGATGCCAAAGCCCACCTCCTGACCCTCCAATGCCGCTTCTATTTTAGGCAGCGTATTGTCATAACCGCCGTGCAAATAGGCTGTGGGTTCTTGCGATTGATCCAGTGTTTTGCCTTGGGCATTGACGACTTTGTAGGTCATGGTCACAACGGTGTCTTTTCCAATTTTCATGGTGCTCTTTCTTCGATGATGATTTGGACCCGCATCAAACGGGAGTGAGTTTGGCCACGGACAAGGCAAGCCACTTCACGCCATGCCGTGGAAAATGGACCTGCGCCCGCGCGTCGGCGCCTTGACCTTCAACAGCCTGCACTTTGCCTTCGCCAAACTTGTTGTGAAATACATTCATGCCTGACTTGATGCCATGTTCAGGCTCAGACTTTTGCAGCGGCACCGGCGGACTCTTGAAAGTGTCGCTGCTCAAACTGCTGCTGCCCCATGCAGGTTTGGCTTGCGCAGGACGGGGCCAGCCGCCGCCCAATCCGGTTGAAAAAGCGCCATTCTTGGGGGTGATCCATTTCAGGCAGGCTTCTGGCAACTCGTCCAAAAATCGGCTCTTGACGTTGTAACGGGTCTGACCATGCAGCATGCGGGTTTGCGAGTGGCTGATGTACAAGCGTTTGCGCGCCCGTGTGATGGCCACGTACATCAGGCGGCGCTCTTCTTCGAGGCCGTCGTAATCGTTCATCGAGTTTTCGTGCGGAAACAAACCTTCCTCGAGCCCCGTGATGAAAACGGCATCGAACTCCAGACCTTTGCTGGCGTGCACCGTCATCAATTGCACCGCATCTTCACCTGCCTGCGCTTGGTTGTCTCCAGCCTCCAGGGCTGCGTGGGTCAAAAAAGCCGCCAAGGGCGACATGACTTCACCTGTTTCTTCCAGGAATACAGCAGGCTGCGTCGCCAGCGCTTCGTCTTGTGGGATCAAACCTTGGCTCACCGGGCTTTGGCTTAAGTTTGCGCCCTGGGCGCCGGACTTGTCGGTCATGGCCACCGCATCGCGACCAAAACCTTCGAGCGTGACAAAACTCTCTGCCGCGTTGACCAGTTCTTCCAAGTTTTCAACCCGGTCGGCGCCGTCTTTGTCGGCACGGTAGTGCGCCACCAGGCCGGTTTTGTCCAACAGCAATTCGATGATTTCACGCAAAGTCATGCCGGCGATCTGCTCGCGCATCACATCCAGCATGGCGACAAAGCCACCCAAATTGGCACCACCTTTTCCGCTGGCGGCGCTCACCGCGTCGTGCAAAGAGCAGCCTGAAGTGCGGGCAATGTCCTGCAACTGCTCAATGGTTCGGGCACCGATGCCGCGCGGCGGGAAATTCACCACCCGCAAAAAACTGGTGTCATCGTTGGCGTTTTCGATCAAGCGCAAATACGCCAAAGCATGCTTGATTTCGGCACGTTCAAAAAACCGCAAACCACCGTAGACACGGTAGGGCACCGCGGCATTGAACAAGGCGGTTTCCATCACCCGACTTTGCGCGTTGCTGCGGTACAGGACGGCAATTTCTTTGCGGCTGTACCCATCACCCTTGACGAGTTGACGCATTTCATCAACCAACCATTGCGCCTCGGCGAAATCGCTGGTGGATTCGTACATTCGAACCGGCTCGCCTGCGCCCTGGGTGGTACGCAGGTTTTTGCCCAAGCGGTTTTTATTGTGGCCGATCAACGCATTGGCTGAATCCAAGATGTTGCTGTAGCTGCGGTAATTTTGCTCCAGCTTGATCTGATGACGAACTCCGAATTCCCGCACAAAGTCCGCCATATTGCCGACACGAGCACCACGGAATGCGTAAATACTTTGGTCATCGTCGCCCACCGCCAGCACCGCGCCACCGCCTTCTGAAGGCATGCCCGTGACCATCTTGATCCAAGCGTATTGCAGTTTGTTGGTGTCTTGGAACTCATCAATCAAGACGTGTTTGAAACGGGCGCGGTAGTGGCTGCGCACAGGCTCGTTGTCGCGCAAAAGCTCGTACGAACGCAGCATCAACTCACCAAAATCGACCACACCCTCGCGTTGGCATTGCTCTTCATAGAGCGCATACAACTCCACTTTTTTGCGGGTTTCATCATCGCGCACCATCACATCCTGAGGGCGACTTCCATCTTCTTTGCAACCAGAAATAAAGTACTGCACCTGCTTGGGCGGAAAACGCTCTTCATCGACATGAAACTGTTTGCACAAACGCTTGACCGCTGACAATTGGTCTTGCGTGTCCAAAATTTGAAAAGTTTGCGGCAAGTTCGCCAGCTTGTAATGCGCTCGCAAAAAGCGGTTGCACAGGCCATGAAAGGTGCCTATCCACATGGCATTCACATTCACGGGCAGCATGGACTGCAGCCGCAATTTCATTTCTTTCGCCGCCTTGTTGGTGAAGGTCACGGCCAAAATACCACCCGGCGAGACTTGCGAGGTCTGCAACAACCAAGCAATGCGGGTGGTCAACACCTTGGTTTTGCCCGAGCCTGCCCCCGCCAAAATGAGCGCAGCCTGCGCAGGCAAAGTCACCGCACGCAACTGCTCCTCGTTCAGATTGTTCAAAAGTGGGGACTGCATGGCCTGTGGCGATGAAAAAGCGTTCGTTGTGAAATCAGAGGGCATAGGGCGATTGTAGAAACATCGCCAAGGGTCGACTCAGCGACACGAATCACCAGCGGCTTGTGCCAAGATGAAATTCAATGGAGGTCTTGATCCGTCTTAAGCCCCCCTTTTTTGGGGTCCTGCCCTGCTTTTCTCTTTGTTCTTCGAGGTCTGAACTCGCATGAAACTGTTTTACGGTTGGCGCATGGTGGGCGCGGCGTTTGGAATACAGTTTTTGCTGGCCGCCTTTTTGATGCAGGCCATGGGCTTGTACATTGCCATCCTGTCTGAAGAGATGGGCTGGAGCAAAACCACCCTGTCTGGCGCAGCCGCTTTGCAATCGGTTGAGTCGGCCATCATTGGCCCGCTCCTGGGCTGGATGATGGACCGCATCGGCCCCCAACTCATGGTCCGATGGGGCATGGCCATGTTCAGCGCGGGCCTGTTGGTGCTCAGTCAGGTCCATACCGTGGGTGTTTTCTATCTGAGCGCCATTTTGATGGCCATTGGGGCCAGTTTGGGCGGTTATTTCCCCCTGTCTGTTGCGCTGGTGCATTGGTTTGAAAAATTCCGCGCCAGAGCCTTGTCTTTGATGAGCTTGGGCTTGGCCATGGGGGGCTTGGCTGTGCCTGCAATGGCCTGGTGCATGGCGCATTGGGGCTGGCGCAACACGTCCATTGGATCGGGCCTCCTTGTCTTGTGTGTGGGGCTGCCTTTGGCAAGAATCATTCGGCGGCGGCCTGAAGACCATGGCGAGCATGTGGACGGTTTGGACCCCGCCATCCAGCATGCGCTCCATGAGGCGGGTCAGTCTGCCAGCGATCCGCAAACCGAGTTCACCGCCTCGCAGGCCTTGCGCACGCGGGCTTTTTGGCTATTGGCCATGGGTCACGGCTTAGCCTTGCTGGTGGTTTCAGCCGTCAATGTACATGCCATCACGCACATGAAAGAAGGCTTGGGCTACTCGGTTTCCACAGCCAGTTGGGTGGTTTTGGTGATGACCTGCTTTCAAGTGGGCGGGGTGTTGCTGGGGGCCGCGATGGGTGACCGGTTTGAAAAACGCAAAGTCGCCGCCCTGTGCATGCTGGCGCATGCGCTGGGCTTGTTGTGTTTGACCTTTGGCATCAGCATGCCCATGTTGATGGGCTTTGCTGTGCTGCATGGGATTGCTTGGGGCCTGCGAGGCCCTTTCATGCAAGCGATTCGTGCCGATTATTTTGGACGCAATGCCATTGGCATGATTCTGGGCTTGTCGGCGGCCATCATTGCCTTAGGCCAAATTGGTGGCCCGATGATTGCCGGCATGATGGCTGACCTGACCGGCAATTACCAACAGGGCTTCATCGTTTTAGCCGCGTTGTCAGCCTTGGGGTCGTTCACTTTTATCTGGGCTACCAAACCCGTGCGGTCATGCAGGTAGATAATGCGGGTAGAATCAGACACCGGGCCCAAGATTCTTGCGCCCGGTTTTTTTTCGTCAAAAAACCGGCCAAGCCAAGCGCTCACTCGTTCAGTTAACGATCCTATTTGGAGCTTGGTTTCTCATGGAAATTTTTGATTACGACAATATCTTGTTACTGCCCCGCAAGTGCCGGGTGGAAAGCCGTTCAGAGTGCGATGCCAGCGTCGAACTCGGTGGACGCAAGTTTCGTTTGCCTGTGGTGCCGGCGAACATGAAAACAGTTGTCGATGAGACAATCTGTTTGTGGATGGCGAACAACAATTACTTTTACGTGATGCACCGTTTCGATTTGGACAACGTCCAATTTGTGCGCGACATGCATGGCCAAGGCGTTTACGCGTCCATCTCTCTGGGGGTCAAAGCACCTGACCGCGCTGCAGTCGATCAACTCGCCGCTGAAAACCTGGTGCCCGAGTTCATCACCATCGACATCGCGCACGGACACGCCGACAGCGTGCGCGACATGATTGCCTACATCAAGGGTAAATTGCCCACAAGCTTTGTGATCGCGGGCAATGTGGCCACGCCCGAAGCCGTGATTGATTTGGAAAATTGGGGTGCCGATGCGACCAAAGTGGGGGTAGGCCCAGGCAAGGTCTGCATCACCAAACTCAAAACGGGTTTTGGCACGGGCGGTTGGCAGTTGTCGGCGCTCAAGTGGTGTGCCCGCGTAGCCACCAAACCGATCATCGCAGACGGCGGTATTCGCAGCCATGGCGATATTGCCAAGAGCATCCGATTTGGTGCCAGCATGGTGATGATTGGCTCTTTGTTTGCGGGACACGAAGAGTCGCCCGGCAAGACGGTGGAAGTCAATGGCGACATGTTCAAAGAATATTACGGCTCCGCATCGGACTTCAACAAAGGCGAATACAAGCACGTTGAAGGCAAACGCATCCTCGAGCCCATCAAAGGCAAACTCGCCAACACCTTGATTGAGATGGAACAAGACGTGCAAAGCTCCATCAGCTACGCAGGGGGCACCAAGCTCATGGATATACGCAAGGTCAATTATGTGACCCTGGGCGGCGACAACGCAGGTGAGCATTTGCTGATGTAAACCCCGCTGAAGACAAAACATACAAAGAGCCTGCACGACAGGCTCTTTTTTTCATTTAAAATTTGCTAAGTAAATTAATAAATATGTAAAAACAATGAGATTCATTCAATCCTTAGTGATTTGTCTTTTGCTTTTGTCTGGCCTTTCACACGCCGCCAACAACTACCAGGACTGGTGGTGGAACCCCGCTCAAAGCGGCATGGGCTTGAACGTCGGCCAACAAAACGACACCATTTTTGTCGCTTGGTTCAACTATGGCGATGACACCAAGGCCAGCTTTCTCACCATGGG
>Ga0114964_10000179_pt1 | contig 49017 bp, 47 predicted proteins | sample C_131016_MF_Meta_FD_92638 | JGI IMG/M metagenome (GOLD analysis project Ga0114964, IMG submission 92638) | Freshwater microbial communities from Lake Croche, Canada to study carbon cycling - C_131016_MF_MetaG | ecosystem: Environmental > Aquatic > Freshwater > Lake | place: Lake Croche, Canada... | reverse complement strand
TGCGGGATTTGTGCCACCAATCATCATATGACCGGTGTCCAAACAGAATTGGATTGTTGAACCATTTAGTACTCGCATTACATGATCGTATGTTTCAACCATAGTTCCAACGTGTGGGTGAAGCACTGTCTCAACACCTACTTCTGCCGCAGCAGCCTTAATGCGATTTAGATTTTCAAATAGAACATTCCACTCTGCATCGGTAAGTACTGGGAGCTTTTCGTCATAGCCAGTAATTCCAGAATTAGCAGCAAGAACTAATGTTTTAGCGCCAGCTGCTTTATAACCCTCAAGCTCTGTTTTAACACCTGGAACTGGATCGTGATCTACGCGGTGAAGAATGACCGGCACAAAACCACCAACAGCAGTCATGTTGTGTTCTTTGAGAATAGAAGCTTTTAGCGATGGCTCCATTGGCAAGAAACCTTCTGGACCAAACTCAGTTGCACTAAAACCTAGTGAGGCCATTTCTTGAAGAACTCGTGCTGGTGACATTTGATGTCCCCAACCTGGTACTTCACAAACACCCCAAGAGATTGGTGCGGCTGCGATCTTTGCATTCTTTGCACTCATTTAGTGCTCCTATTCTTGATTAGATTTTCGTAACTTAGTTCATTTGCAATGGCTCTCGGTTGAGTTCCACTTAGTACATCTCTTACTCCCTTGGCCGCATCAATAAACGTTGCCAGAGTTGCTTGCTCACTCAAACCCATAACGTGCGGGGTTAGAACTGTGTTCTCGTGATCAAAGATTGGGTGGTGCTTGGGTGGTTCTGGCTCAAATACATCAAGGCCAATGCCAGCAAGCTTTCCAGAATTTAGTGACTCAAGGGCGGCATCAAGATCAATCAAGGCACCTCGACTGCAGTTGATTAGGATCGTGCCTTGGCTAAATTTAGCCAAGCGCTCGGTATTAATCAGCATTTTTGTTTCAGGTGTTAGTGGCACATGCAAAGTAATAATTTTAGAAGTTGACATTAACTCCTCAAGGCTTTTGACTTTCATATCGCTAGGAACTTCGGCAAATGGATCATATGCAATTACTTTCATGCCAAATGCTTTGGCGAGATGAGCCACCCTCTGACCAATTCGGCCATAGCCGATAATTCCAAGAGTTTGTGTTTCTAAATCACCCACAGAATATTTACTACGCTGTTCAAACTTTCCACTTGCAACTAATTTGGTTAATGGACCTAGCCGCTTTGTTAAGTGCAAGATATGAGCTAATACTCCTTCAGCAACAGCATTAGTGTTACTTCCTGGAGTAATTACAACCGGTATTCCCCTTGCATCAGCTTGCTTCATATCGACTAGATCAAATCCAACGCCGGTCCTTGCAATAACCTTTAGATTTGGCATCTTTTCAAAGGCGGAAGTATCAACTACATATGCTGCGCGAACTATTGCACCTTCTGCCTTTGCCATATCTTGCGGCGTTGGGTTATCGATAAAATCTATTTCATCACCCAAAATTGGCGCCACAACAGCAGAAGTAACTGGCCCAAGACCAATTACTAATGCTTTTGAGGAGTTAGACATGTTATTACTTAGCTATCGCCGCTGTAGTTCCGATGACTGACTTAACACTGATCCACTTCTTTGATTCCGCTGATTCTTCAATTGCTGAAACAACTCTTGCTGCAGCAACTGCGTCGTGAATGTTTGAATTCTTTGCCGGTCCACCAAAGTAAGCTTCAAGGAATTTACGAGCTTCAACAATCTTTAAATCGTCATATCCCATTGACGTTCCAGCCCCTGGTTGGAAACTTCCGAAATCTCCAAACGATGGGCTAGCCATAACTCGTTGATACCCAACGTGCTCACCTTTGCGCCCGATTGCAATTTCAAGTTCGTTCATACGCTCAAAATCCCATTTAACCGAACCTTCAGTGCCATAGATTTCAAAGTTATAACTAGCACGTGGACCAACACAAACCCGAGAAGCCTCTATTGTTCCAACGGCGCCGGCCGCAATTGCATTATCTGCAAAACGAATTAGCGCTCCGCCGTAATCCTCGTTTTCAACTGGTTTCTTCTCGCCACCTTCTATTACATCAAAGTGAGTGCCACTACCCATTTGCAAAACTGGACGCTCAGTAATAACTGTCTTGGTTATTCCACTGACTTCAGCAATAGGTCCAACTAAGTACTGCACTAAGTCAGCTAAGTGCCCCATAAGATCTCCAAGCACGCCACTTCCAGCAAACTTTCTAATAAAGCGCCAGGAAAGGGCGCCATTTGGTTCTGCTGAGTAATCGGCAAAGAAGGTTCCGCGTAGATTTGTGATTCGACCAAGTGCTCCAGAAGCAATTAATTGTTTTGCATGCTCAACTGCTGGTGCATTTCGGTAGTTAAACCCAATAGAGGTAACTACCCCAGCCTCATCGGCTGCTTTTTCTACTGACTCAGTTTCTACCGCGCCGCGGCCAACTGGTTTTTCAATCCAAAATGCTTTTCCTGCTTTTGCTGCTGCAATGCCAATTTCAGCGTGAAGGAAATTTGGTGCGCAAATTGAAACTACATCTACTTCTGGATTATTTAACACATCGTGATAATCCAGAGTTACCTTCTCATAACCCAAAACATCACGAGCATAATCAGCACGCTCTTGAACATTATCAGCGGCAATTACTAAGCGTGGCTTAATACCTAACTCTGGGTAGACAATTGGTAGCGCAAGATAAGCCCGAGAGTGGACCTTGCCCATCCAGCCAACGCTGATTAAACCAACGCCAACTGGGCGGTTAGGAATATTTGTGCTCACTTCTTTGCCTACTTCCTTAGTTGTTTAACGGTTTTGGAAATTGCATTTGCCAAGATGGTCGAATCAGATCCAATGATTACGAACTTAAAGCCACGATCACGAAGTTCTTCTGCAGCGTCGGCATCAAGTGCAACGATTCCAGCAACTTTTCCATGCTTAGTTGCGGCATCTATAACTTTCTTTGTAGCCTCAATAAACTTTGGATTCTTGAAATCACGCGGCATGCCAAGAGCAAAACTTAGGTCAAGTGGCCCAACAAATAGCACGTCCACGCCAGCTAATGCCGCGATCTGATCCACTACTTCTAGCGCTCCCAGAGATTCGATTTGAATTATGCAAGCAGATTGCGTGCCCTCTTCTAAACCTGTTAAATCATTACCCCAACGCGCTGAACGGTTATATGTCGCAACGCCGCGAACTCCATTTGGTGGATAGCTCATGAACTTAACAATCTCTTTTACTTCCTCCACATTTTGAATCTGAGGAACCATAATTCCGGCGGCTCCAGCATCTAATGCTCGCCCGATTCGAATTCGTTCCTTTGATTCAACACGAACAATTGTGGGTATGCCATATGCACCTGATGCCACAACTGTTGGGCCAATATCTGATTCACTTGCAGCGCCGTGTTCTAGATCAAGTAATACCCAATCAAGACCAGCAACCCCAGCAATCTCAGCTGCTAGTGGTGTGCCAAGCCCAAGGAAAGTTCCATAGGTCTGAGCACCAGAACGAAGTAACGCGCGAAGATCCCCGCGGCTTAGTGGTGACTTCATTATGCGTGCCAACGCTGAGTGGATAAACCGTCTTCATAATCCTTGCGGATTGCTGCAACCCATGGCTGAGTTGAAACCTCAGCCGGTGCAACATCCCACCAAACATTTGATGCCGGAAGATTTGCATGCTGAATTGTAGGAACCACAATTACAACTGGTCCCTGGTACTCCCGGGTATCTTTAAATGCTTTACGAACATCATCAGCAGTAGTTGCATAGATTGCCTTTGCGCCCATTCCTTCTGACATCTTGATTAAATCAATATCTAAGTAATCACCTTCAAGTCGTGGTGCAACGCCACCCTTTTCTGCTGCTTTTGCCACAGTTGGTCCATCTTGGCGATAGCGAAATTCATTTCCAAAATGATGGCCTGAGCGCCACATCTGAAGGCGACGGATAACTTGATAACCATGATTTTCTGAAATCACAACTGTCATCGGTAATCGCTCTTGGCAAGCAGTTACAAGCTCACTTGGAGCCATGACAAACGTGCCATCTCCAATAAATACTGTTACACGCTTTGAAGTATCTGGAGTTGCTAGTCGAACGCCAATTCCTGCTGGGATTTCATAACCCATGCAAGAAAACCCGAACTCTAGATGAACAAACTTTCCACCTGTTGCATCCCAAGCTTTTTGAATATCTCCTGGGGCGCCACCTGCTGCAGCAATAATTACATCACCTGATTTGTGTGACTCATTCATCAGTCCAATTAACTGACCTTGGGTAAGAATGGCATTGGTATCAGGTGAATCTGGAAGAGTCTTTTTATCAAAGACGATGTCAGGATTAATGGCATCAGCAAGATCCTTGGCCCAAATTTTCACTCCAGTATCGATTTTGTTAGACCAATCTGAAGGAATTTTGTATCCAGCTACGGCTTCTTTAAGTGCAACTAGTGAAAGTTTGGCATCACCAAGAATTGCAGTTGCTCCTTGCTTTAGAGCGTCATGCTCGGTGATATTTATTGAGGCAAACTTAACATCTGGGTTTTGGAACATAGATTGTGAACCAGTTGCAAAGTCAGTTAAACGGGTACCAATTGAAAGAATTAGATCAGCTTCTGCCACTAATTTATTTGTTTCCGGTGAACCTTCTAGGCCAAGACCCATTAAGTGCCATGGACCAGCCTTTTGCACAACACCTTTGCCGCCAAAAGTTTCTGCCACTGGAATACCAGTTGCATTTGCAAAGGCTTCTAGTTCAGTAGTTGCTTCTGAATAAAGAATTCCGCCACCAGCAATAATTAGTGGCTTCTTGGCATTCTTTATTAGATTTGCGACCGCGCCAATATCTTCTCGATCTGGCAGCGTGCGACGAATCTTCCAATCACGTTCTTCAAAAAATGCCTTAGGAAAATCAAAGGCATGTGATTGCAAATCCTGCGGCAGCGCAAGAACTACTGCGCCCGTTTCAATTGGGCTGGCTAGAACTCTAAATGCGGCAGGTAGTGAGTAAAGCAATTGTTCTGGACGAGTAATTCGATCAAAGAAGCGAGCAATCGGACGGAAAGCATCATTTACTGAAATATCCGGGCCAAGTGGATGTTCTAGTTGTTGGAGAACTGGTCCTTGGCGACGGGTAGTATAGGAATCACCAGGCAACAAAAGAACCGGGAGGTGGTTCACTGTTGCAAGAGCGGCTGGTGTAACCATATTCATAGCGCCAGGTCCGATTGATGCAGTGACTGCAAAGGTTTGCTTTCTATTTGATGCTTTAGCAAAACCAACAGCTGCATGCACTAGACCTTGCTCATTTCTACCTTGAACGAAAGGAAGAATGTCGTTGTATTGATCGAGTGCTTGACCTAGGCCAGCAACATTTCCATGTCCAAAAATTCCCATTGCAGCTGGAATGAATCGGCGACGCACGCCATCAGATACGGTGTATTGCGCCGCAATAAATCGCACAATTCCTTGAGCGAGTGTCAGGCGTTCGGTTTGGCCATAGTTTGGTTTTGTCATTTTATTCTCCCTTGTTTTCCCTAAATTTCTACCAGGTGCGTCCATGCAAAATAATTGTCTTTACCTCAGTCATTTCCTCAACTGCCGAGCGAACACCTTCTTTTCCTATTCCACTTGCTTTAAGCCCGCCATAGGGCATCAGATCTGCGCGCCAAAGTGGTGTCCAGTTAATGTGAACAATTCCGGCATCAACTTCTCTGGCAGATTGAATAGCCAAATCAACATTTTTAGTAAAAACGCCAGCGCCAAGACCATATGCGGTGCTATTTGCAAGATCTATTGCTTCTTTAGTGCTTGTTGCAGAACTAACTGCAATTGCCGGGCCAAATAGCTCATCCTGGGCAAATGAAGAGCGAGGATCAACATTTGAAACAATTGCTGGCTGGATCAGCGTTCCAGAACGTTCACCACCAGTTAATAATTTGCCGCCATCTTTAACTGCTTGAGCAATACAAGCTTCAACTCGTTTTGCTTCTGCCTGCGAAATCAGAGTTCCAACTTTGGTTGCTTCAGATTTTGGATCACCAATTTTGATGGCTTCAACCTTTGGCTTTAGCGCAGATAAAAAGTCAGCCATGACTTTCTCGTGAACAATCACTCGCTGAACTGAAATACAAACTTGACCAGCATTTATATATCCACCAAGTGAGACTGCCTCTGCAGCCAATTCGATATCGGCATCATCTAAAACAACTACCGGACATGAAGAGCCTAGTTCGAGTGAGAGTTTCTTAATCCCAGCGATTGATGCAATATGGGTTCCAGTAGAAGTGGAGCCGGTAAACGAAACTTTTCGTACTCTTGAATCACTTACTAGCGCATCACCCAATAGGGCGCCAGAACCCGTTAGAACTGTTAAGACTCCTTCTGGCAATCCAGCATCGTAGAAGCATTGGGCAATTGCGATTGCAGTTAAAGGAGTTGCTCTGGCCGGCTTTAATACAACCGAATTTCCACTTCCTAGTGCTGGTGCTAATTTATGAAGAACCAATAGCGCTGGATAATTAAATGGGCTTATGGCAACAACAACACCCACTGGTTGGCGCATTGTGAAACCAAGTTTTTCTAATCCAGTACCTTTATTTGCATCTAGTGGCAAAGTAGTTCCATATAGCTGGGAACCTTCAAAGGCGCCAAGGCGAATAATTTCACCAGAGCGTGAAGCCTCACCTCTAGCTTCAACCAAACTCTTTCCATTTTCTGAGCTAATTATTTGAGCAATCAACTCTTGGCGATCATCTGCCAATTGGGCTGCCTTTAACATAATTGCGCTTCGAACATGAGCAGGTGTTCGACGCCAGAGTTCTGCGCCTTTAACTGCATTTCCAATAGCATCATTAACATCAGCCAAAGTAGATACTGGCACTTGACCAACTACCGCGCCATCAAATGGTGAGTGAATATCTTCTAAAGTAGCCATTATTTTTTCACTTTCACTTTTAGGGTAGAAGAGTTTCGAACAATTAGCTTTGGTTCCAATAGATGCGTTATTCCTAGTTTTGTGGCCAAAGTAACTTCAGTTGTTAAAAGTTCAGCCGCTTTTTTAGCGATCTCTAAGGTTCCATGATCTACTGAAGTTAATGAAATCTGTTTTAAGTCAGCAAGATAAGTATTGTCATAACCAACTAGTGCAACTGGCTTGCCGCCTTTTGCAATATGTTCATTAACTGCTTGCTGAACTCCGATTGCAACTAAGTCGTTGAAGCAAATTATTGCGCTCGGAATAGTCTTGCCCTTTAGCATTTGGAGGGCAGATTCATAGCTCTCTTTTTCGCTGTCCATACTTTGCTCCTGGACTTGAACAAATTGGGCTAAGCCATTTTTCTTCATCGAGTTGGTGTATGCATCGCGTCGAATCTTTGAAACTTGACCACTCTTAACAGATATATATCCGACATTGGAATGACCATTTGCAATTAAGTGGTCCAGAATTAATGAAATTCCCTTGGCATCATCAGCCCTCACAGTTGAAGCTCGATTTAGTCCTTCTGCAATTGCTCCAGCAACAACGATTTGCACATTCTCTGGCAAGGCGGCCAATTCATGCATATCTGGAATTGAGCCAACTACTAAAACGCTCTTTGGGCGCAAATCAATTAGTGCGCTAACAGTCCTGCGATCTAGAACTTGATCACCATCGGAATTGGATAACATTGCCGAAGTCATAAAGCCATATTGACCTTTAGCTTCCAGTTCGGCTCTAACGAAGTCAACAATCTCGGCAAATAGTGGATTGTGCAGATCGGCAACAAGAATTCCAACAAAAGTTCCAGTTTCCGCCGCAAGCGAGCGAGCTAGGAAGTTTGGTGAAAAACCAAGTTTCGCCGCTGCTTCTAAAACTCTTTCTTTGCGATGTTCTGAAACCACTTCTGGCGAGGAATAAACCAATGAAACTAATGACTTTGATACGCCAGCCAGAGCGGCAACATCGCGAATAGTTGGACGCTTACCTTTCTTATTCATCTTTGCCGCAACTGGACGCAAGGCGGTATCTATTGGAACATTCATTACGAAACCTCCGGCTTTGTAATAAATGAAATCTTTCCAGTATCAATTTCGGTTCTAAGGTCTACTAATAGTTGACGCAGTGGCGTAGGGCCAAGTCCAAGTGCTTTTTTTGTAGCAAGGTTTGATAGAGAGGTATCAACTGGCACCACTCCTGGGAAAAGATCTGCCTCTGATGGGTCTTCTTCGCGCAAAAGCGAGGCATCTAATTCAAAAACATCGCACACCAAACGGGCATAGTCCATACGACTAATTGGATCATCGCCAACTAAGTGAAAAGTACCAACAGCCTTGCGAGAGATAATTCTTTCAATCTCTGCGCCACATTCAGCAGCTGCAGATGGCGCGGTAACTTTATTTACTCTTGGACCGCCGAACACCGTAAAATTCTTTCCAGCGCGAAGATCGGCAACCAGCGATGTTACAAAATAACCAAATCCAACATCTTGAGTTCTAGGTCCAACTTCTTGTGTCTGGTGAACACCCATTACTCCTTCAATGCGCGCAATTGCACCAGTAGTTGGTGCTAAGTCTCTTATTACTTGTTCACTCAGGCTCTTTAGAACACCATAGAAATTAACAGGATTTCCTGGATCTGTTTCCGCAGTTAGGTGGGCAGTTCCATCCATGACCCATCCCGAAGATATATAAACAACTTGTACACCTTCACGATTTGCAGCGTGAGTTACTCGTTGGGTTAAACCAACAAAAGAGTCATAGGCATAAATGCGATCTTGCTGTAGTCGATTGAAATCATTTGCAATTGCGGAGTGAACTATCGCATCGAAACCCTTTATTGAGTTTGCAATCGCCTCGATACTTGAAAGATCAGTAACCTGTGTTTTCCAAGGAAGGTTCTTCTCTGGAGTCGAGCGGACAAGTCCGATTACTTCGTGACCAGCTAACTGAAGGACGTGAGCGATATTGCCGCCAACAAATCCACTCGAACCAGTTACCGCTACCTTGGCCATTAATTAGATTCCTCTTCTGCCTTGACTTACCTACCCAGCCATAGGCTAGAGTTGGACCGTTCCAAAACAATAGCCCTAAAGCGCCATCTGATCAAGAGGCGCCTTGAGATTTTAAAATCGAAAGAATCGGAGCACTGATGTCGAATCTGCCAGTTGTTAACCATTGGATAAATGGCGTCGAGGTCGTTAGTAAGTCAGGGCGCACCTCCCCTGTTTACGATCCAGCTCTTGGTGTTGAAACCAAGCGAGTTGCTCTGGCTAACCAGGATGAGATTAATGCGGCAATCGCTTCGGCAACAAAAGCATTCCCAGCATGGCGTGACACCTCTCTTGCTAAGCGCCAAGCAATTATTTTTAATTTCCGCGAACTTCTAAATAATAAGAAGGGTGAACTTGCAGAAATCATCACCAGCGAGCATGGCAAGGTTTTATCCGATGCCCTTGGTGAAATTACACGTGGGCAGGAAGTTGTCGAATTTGCAGTTGGCATCCCCCACCTTCTAAAAGGTTTTTATTCAGAAAATGTTTCAACAGGTGTGGATGTTTACTCAACTCGCCAGCCCCTGGGCGTTGTTGGAATTATCAGCCCCTTTAACTTCCCAGCAATGGTTCCTATGTGGTTTTTCCCGCTTGCAATTGCAGCTGGCAATACAGTAATTCTTAAACCTTCAGAAAAAGATCCAACGTCAGCTATCTGGATGGCAAAGCTTTGGAAAGAAGCTGGTCTACCCGATGGTGTATTTAACGTTTTAAATGGCGATAAGGAATCGGTAGATGGGCTACTTACACATCCTGATGTGCAGGCACTTTCCTTTGTTGGTTCAACACCAATTGCTAAATATGTTTATGAAACCGGCTCTAAGCATGGCAAGCGTGTGCAAGCACTTGGCGGTGCAAAAAATCACATGCTCGTACTTCCAGATGCAGATCTTGAATTAGTTGCAGACTCGGCTATCAATGCTGGCTTTGGTTCTGCTGGTGAGCGATGCATGGCAATTTCTGTGGTGGTAGCAGTTGAGCCAGTTGCAGATTCACTTATCGAAAAGATTGTTAGCCGTATGAGCAGGCTAAAGGTAGGCGATGGTCGTCGCGCCTGTGATATGGGTCCACTAGTTACAAAGGAACACCGTGACAAGGTGGCTGGCTATATTGAAACTGCCAAGAAAGATGGCGCAAAGGTTGTTGTTGATGGTCGTGGAATAAAGGTTGATGGCGAGCCAAACGGATTCTGGCTCGGACCTACCCTGATCGATAATGTGCCAACCACCTCTAAGGTCTACACCGAGGAGATCTTTGGGCCAGTCTTATCAATCGTTCGGGTTAAGACTTATGAAGAAGGCGTGAAGCTAATTAACTCAGGTGCATTTGGAAATGGAACAGCAATTTTCACCAATGATGGTGGCGCTGCTCGGCGCTTCCAAAATGAAGTCGAGGTTGGAATGATTGGAATTAACGTTCCGATCCCAGTACCAGTTGCTTACTACTCATTTGGTGGTTGGAAGAATTCCTTATTTGGCGACACCAAGGCCCATGGTGTTGAAGGTGTTCACTTCTTCACTCGGGGCAAAGCAATTACAAGCCGCTGGTTAGATCCAAGCCATGGTGGAATTAATCTGGGATTCCCGCAAAACTAAGCCCATGAATTTCTTCTACCCAAAAGGTGCATTAGCAAAGTCAGGTTGGGATGTCATCGTTGATGACAAACTTGCTGGCTGGCAACACACTGGAATGCGCGTCGGAGACTTTTCAAAAAATAAAGAGTTTAGGATTGCTGCTGACAAAGTTGAACGATTGGTTTGGCCACTTGATGGACATTCAATTACTGTTCAATACACCGTTGATGGCAAAACTACTTCGCAGGAGCTCATCGGCCGTGAAAGTGTTTTTCATGGACCAACTGACATTCTGTATTTATCAATTGATACCGAAATAACTATTACAGGAAGTGGGCGAGTAATAATTGCTGAAGCTCCTGCCAAGAATTCATTTCCCGCTAAATACATCGCCAAAGATCGCGTGCCAGTTGTTACTCGCGGCGCAGGGCCAGCCTCACGCCAAATTCATAACTTTGGCGTCCCAGAAGAATTAGTAGCTGATCGCTTTATTGTTGTTGAAGTACTAGTCCCAGATGGAAATTGGTCTGGCTCCCCTGCTCACAAACACGACACTTATATCCCAGGTAAAGAATCAAATTTAGAAGAAATTTATTACTTCGAAGCGGCAGTTAGTAGATCCATTCCGACTCCAGAAAATATTGATCCGATTGGATATTTCCGCGGCCACTCATCAGATGAGCGTGAATTCGAATTAACAACTGAGGTGCGTTCAGGAGATGTTGTCCTAGTGCCTCACGGTTGGCATGGTCCAGTTATGGCCACGCCAGGTTATGACCTTTACTTCATGAATGTAATGGCCGGTCCAGACCCAGATCGTTCTTGGAACATTACTGATGACCCATCACAGGCGTGGATTCGTGAAGCCTGGAAGAGTCAGAAACAAGATCCTCGTCTACCATTTCGCGCTTAACTCCTCAGTTTTAGCTATTTCTAAAGCAAGTTAAGATTTACCCGTGGAACTCCAAAAGATCATTCTCTATTACGGTTTTGCACCAGTTGCAGATCCAGAGGCGCTCAAGTTATGGCAGCGCACTCTTTGTGAATCTTTAGGACTCAAGGGAAGAATTATTATTTCCAAGCATGGAATTAATGGCACTCTCGGTGGCGATATGTCTGCGCTTAAAAAATATGTGCGCCAAACAAAAGAATATCCAGGATTTAAAAAAATAGATTTCAAATGGTCCGAAGGCACTGGAACTGAATTCCCTCGCCTATCAATCAAGATTCGGCCAGAATTAGTCGCATTTGGCTATCCCGATGAAATTCAAGTTGATCTAAACGGGGTGGTTAATGGTGGCAAGCACTTAGCTCCCTATGAAGTGAATAAATTGGTTGAAGAACGCGGCAATGAAGTTGTTTTCTTTGATGGTCGTAATGCATTCGAAGCCAAGATAGGTAAATTTAAGGATGCAATCGTTCCAGATGTAAATACAACCCGTGATTTTGTTTCAGAAGTTGAGAGTGGAAAGTATGACCATCTAAAGGACAAGCCAGTTGTTACATACTGCACCGGTGGAATTAGATGTGAAATTCTTTCTGTAGTTATGAAGAATCGTGGATTTAAAGAGGTTTATCAAGTTAAAGGTGGAATTGTTCGTTATGGAAATAAGTTTGGCGATAAGGAGCTATGGGAAGGTTCGCTTTATACATTCGATTCCCGAATGGCTGTTGATTTCAACGAAGATACAAAAGTTATTGGTAAATGTGACAAGTGCCAAGCGCCAACCAAGCAGTTCTATAACTGTGGAACAGTCACGTGCCATGACTTAATTTTGCTCTGCGAGCCTTGCTCCAACGTTGCCGCAAACCGAACATGCTTTCACGATCAGAGTAAGTCTCACGATAGAGAACTAATAGGTTAATTAATTACTTTTTTTACGATTTGTTAGAAGTGTAAGACCAATTATTACAAGGCCAACTGAAAAACTATAAGTCCCAATTCTTGAAAAACCATCTTCCAAGGTGCTCTTAGCTAATTGCACGTTTGAGCCACCGCTAGATTTATTTGCCGAATCAATAGCAGACTTAGCAACATTGGCCAGAGGTCCCTTATTGAAGAATCCAATTAGGCCATAAGCAAGAAAATATATCGCTGTATATGAAAAATTAACTTTTCTATTTCTACCAAAGTAAACAAAAGCTGCCAGGGCGAAAAACCCGATATCCGCTAGGACCCAGAAAACGCCACTAAATTCAACTCTCACTTTCTTATATTGATCACCAGGGGCTCCAACTAATGCCAGCCACATTCCAGAAAATGGGAGTGAGATAAATAGCGAAACGGCCGCCAGTGTTCCAGCGACCGTTGCTATTAACTTCTTATTAATGAGGCTTGCCCATCTTGGCAAAGGCAGCATCAAAGAGTTCAGCGAATCGAAGTGATTCATCTAGTGACATAACCCAATCCTTCTTGCCACGAGCCTTGCGAGCAAAGGCATCTGACATAAGTTGGTATGGATCGCATGCGTCAAAATGTTCAATTTTGGTCTTGCCGTTAATCTCAACTTCCAAAGTGCTTGGATTATTGTGTGAGAAGAATGAGTCAGATCCACCCGTGCGAACTGATCCCTTTGTTCCTTCAACAATCAACCAGTGTGAAACCGGGATATTGCTTGAGGTAACAGTCTCAGCTTGAACTCCGCCTACTTTGTAGTTCACGCGAGTTGTTTCATCAACACCACTCTTGTGAAAGACAGTCTGAACTTGCAGATCAGTAACTTCTGGGAAGCCAGTGATCCAAAGTGGTGCCACGGTTGAATATGGTCCAAGGTCATAAAGAATTCCGCCACCAATTTTTGGATCAAGGCGAATATTTGAATCATCTAGCCCGTCATATGTGAAAGCAGAACGAATTCGAGTCAACTTTCCAAGCTTTCCTGATTCTACAATTTCTCGAATGCGCTTAGTACGTGGATGCCATCGGTTCCAAGAAGCCTCAACTAACATCATGCCGGTCTCTTTTGAAATAGCGATTGATTCACGAACTTCAGCCGCATTCATACCAAGTGGCTTTTCGCAAAGGACGTGCTTTCCAGCCTTCATTGCGCGGTTTGCTAGTGGTAGGTGAAAAGCATTTGGCAATGAGATATAGACAGCCTCAACTTGTGGATCTGCAAGTAACTCATCGTAATTTGTGTAGATCTTGCCTTTTGGTGAGATAGTCATCGCTTTATCAGCTTCACGAGAAGCCACCGCATAGATTTCTCCAACACTTGACTTAGATATTGCTGGATACAGTGCCTTGCGGGCAATCATTCCAGCCCCAATAAATCCCCAACGAAATTTTTCCATGTTGGGAATCCTAGTGGGCTAGTCCAAACTTCTCTAGTTCTGCTTTCGAAAGAGCGGGGAAGCTAAGAAGTTGGACTGCCCAATTTGTTTAGGATTCCCTACTTCCGGCGCCGTTTAATTCCTTCAGACTGGTAGTAACTACGCCAGATTCCACGGTGGATCGGAATGCGCATTGGCAATGAGCGAACACCTGGGATTACTGGGATCAAAATCAACCCGAGTGACATTGCGCCCATGATTACCATGATGTAAACATCTGCATTTGCCCCAATTGGATGTGACTCCTCATTAGTAAATGGTGGAATCTGATACCAGAATGAATAGAGCCATAGCCAAGCCTGTCCCGGATAGCGACCAGTCTCATTCATCATTCCCCATGTACCACCCTGCAAGTTTGCAGCGGTTCCAGCATCATCTAGGTAAGCGCCATCTCCAAAGAACAATATTTGTTTGGTGCTATCAGTTTGGAAAAAGCCACCTTGTGAAAGCAGGGCTGCATCTAGTGATCCAGCTTTAGCCATTTGAGTTAGGCCATTAGCAAGTGCTGGTACTGGACCATATTCACCAGCTGGTATGGCACTTAACTTACCTTCAGCCTTGGTTATTGCATCATCATAAGTAGTTGCCCACTTTGTGCGAGCATCAACCGATGCTTGGCTCCATTGGGTCAATGCTGCTTTAACTTCTGGAGTTTGAACTTGATTCATTAATGGCTCAATCACAAAGTTATTTGCTGCATCAATTCGGTGTGTTACGCCAGCCCATTTTTGTAAGAAGAGTGGACCAACATTTAGTCCATCGCTACCTTCGTTATATGGTCGGCCATATGTCGCAGTTCCACTAGTTCCAGCCAGCTCTTGAACTGCCGTGGCATAGAAATTATCGGAATTACTCTCAGCCCAACCTTTGAATGTTAGAGATTTCTCATCAGGTGATCCAAATAAGAATGAGAGTGAAACTACCAAGAGTGCAACAACTACTACTGCAATTGTTCCCTCTTTGATGATGTCATAGCTCCTTAGCTTTCCTGTCCAAGGTTTTGCGTCAAATACCTCTTTAGGTGAAAGATTCTTACTCATCGTGATGCCTCCGTATTTGAACTATTTGCATCAATTGGAGGGACAACCCCACGCTTTCTGACCATTAGAACGTGAATCAAAGTCAGCAAGCCAAGGACGGCTGGTAAGAAGGCTACGTGTAGCAATAGCATCTGACCAAGATTTGTTACGTTAAAGAAGGCACCAATTCCTGCCGAGTTAAAACCATCTTTTGCCTCATAGGCAATCCATTGGGAGTCAAAGTTTGTTTGGATTAAGTAGCCAGTAAAACCTGTTGCAATTGAAAGTACGAAGACAACTGCGCCAGATATCCAAGTCTTAATTCGCCCACCGCGCCATGCTGCCATCCAGAACTTTCCCCAAAGATGAATAACCATGAAGGCGAAAAATAGTTGCACGCTCCAGAAGTGAAGGCTATTAACCCAATGTCCAAAATCTGAAGTGTGATACCAAGCGGGTCCAGCAAATGCCAATGCCAATCCAGAGATAATAATTACTGAAAGCGCAGCGATAGTTAGAACACCAAATACATAAATCCATGAGACCACGTATGCCGGTTGGGTGTCTGGTATTAACTTCTCAATTGGTAAGTTCTTTTGCCAGCTTTCACGAGCTCTAGCGGTCCACATTTTCTGGCTCATTTTTTGCCCTTTCCTGAATCTTCATTTGGGAAAGGAATAAAAATCGCTAATGCAAAGACAGTTAGCATTAACAGAATTACAATTAAATTTGACACTGATATCTGAACCCAACCAGCTTTTAAATAAGTAGCTGGATGATTCATGAAGTTTGAGATCCAACCTGACATGATTATTACCATTTCCGTAGAAGAGAAGCGCTGCGGCTTTGTTAAATACAGGCTAGAACGCCTACTCTTAAAATCAACGAAATTTGTGAGTGTTAACCCTCAAGCAGCAATTAATTGGGGTAACTACGTGCTTAACGTCGCCTTCGGCTAGCAAGTAATCCAATTTCGACTTTACTTGGTCCAATTTGAAAATACTTGAAGTAATTCATCCAAATCTAGGTTTCTGTTTCTTCTATTACCCAGTTATAAATTTATTAGAAAAATCACTTCAGTGTTAAATACTTTTACCATTTGGAGTAATAATAATTTTTCTACCAATTCCAGATTTGAAGGCGTTAAGTGCCTTTTCGTAATCATTTAATTCAAAACGGTTACTAATCATTACTTTTGGATTTAGGACTCCAGAGCTAAATAGATCAACCGCGCGATCAAAAGTGTGAAGCACAGCCATCGAGCCGGCGATGGTAATTTCTTTGTTATAGATCCAAAATGGCTCTATTTCTACTTTTGCTTTTTCATTTGCAACACCAAACTGCAAGAAAGTTCCACCAGGCATAACATGAGTTAGCCCTTCCTGAATCGCCTTTGCTACCCCAGTGCAGTCAATGACGACATCCCAACCGCGAGGTTGGTCTAGATTCTTCGCATCATTAGTTGCGTGATCTATCCCTAAAATTCGCGCCGTTTCTAGCTTTGTTTCATTTATATCAATAATTGAAACACTTGCTGCGCCATTTCGCTTAGCAAGTTCAGCCATCATCAAGCCCATAGTTCCTGAGCCATATATCAAATAGTGTGATCCAGGAATTCTTGGCAAAACGTCATACCCTCTAATTGCACAAGAAAGCGGTTCTATTAGCGCAGCTTCAAATACATCGACTCCTTCGGGAAGAATATGAACATTCTTAACTGGCGACTTCAACAACTCTGCGGCGGCGCCTGGGTATGAAACTCCAAGAGCATTCCAATTTTCACAGAGGTTTCCTCTTGCGCGCCGACAATAGAAACATTCGCCGCAATGAAGTGAAGGGTCAACCGCAACCAAATCTCCGATTTTTACTTCCGTGACATCTTTTCCAATTGCGACCACTCTTCCCGACATTTCATGGCCGGGAATAATTGGCAAAGTTGGGGCGAATTCACCTTCAAGAATATGTAGGTCTGTGCCACAAATTCCAACGGCTGCAACTTTTACTATTACGTCACGATTACCTGGAGTTGGATCTGGAACATTTTCTATTGCGACTTTACCAATTCCCGTTATGACGGCAGCTTTCATGGTTTTGTCCTACCCTTTAAAACGTTCAATAAAGCGCACATGTTCAGGCTTTAATTCAGCCAGTGAACGCACTCCAAGTAATTTCATAGTGCGGATCATTTGCGTTCGTAGAATTTCCAGGCTGCGATCCACGCCTTCTTTGCCACCTGCCATTAGTCCATAAAGATAAGCACGACCGATCCAGGTGAAGTTAGCCCCTGACGCGATGGATGCAATGATGTCTGCGCCATGCATAATCCCGGTATCAACATGAATTTCAAAATTCTTGCCGAGAGCTTTTCGAACTTCGGGAATTAAGTGGAATGGCACTGGCGCACGATCTAACTGGCGACCTCCATGGTTTGAAAGAATTATTGCATTCGCACCAGCTTTGACGACTAGCTTGGCATCTTCCACATTTTGAATTCCCTTAACAACTAACTTGCCTTTCCACTGCTTTCTAATCCACTTAAGGTCTTCAATAGTCACCGTTGGATCAAACATTGAATCCAAGAGTTCAGCCACGGTGCCATTCCAAGAGTCAAGGGAGGCAAATTGCAGTGAATCAGTTGTCAGAAAATTAATCCACCACGAAGGGCGTGGAAGAGCATTTAGAATAGTTTTAGAAGTTAGTGAAGGTGGAATCGTCATTCCATTTCTAACATCACGCAGTCTTGCACCAGCAACAGGGACGTCTACGGTTAAAACCAGGGTGTCACAACCCGCCTTTGCTGCGCGCGCTACCAAATTCATCGAACGATCGCGGTCTTTCCACATATATAACTGAAACCAGTTGCGCCCATCTGGGGCTACGCGAAATACATCTTCAATTGAACGAGTTCCCATTGTCGAAAGTGTGTAAGGAATTCCGGCGTCTCTGGCTGCCGTTGCTCCGGCATACTCACCTTCGGTCTGCATCATTCGGGTAAAACCAGTTGGAGCAATTCCTACAGGCATCGACATTTTTTTGCCAAGCATATTTATTGAAAGATCAACATCAGAGACATCACGCAAGATCCGAGGTTGGAACTCAACTGCTTCAAATGCCTTACGCGCCCTAGATAAAGAACTCTCAGTATCAGCTCCGCCATCGGTGTAATCAAAAGGACCTTGTGGGGTTCGACGCTTTGCTATGTCGCGAAGGTCATAAATCGTAAGGGCTCTAGAGAGGCGGCGCGTTCTTCCATTAAAGACTGGCTTACGAAACTTCATCAACCCGGCGAGATCTTTAAATCCCGGGAAGCGGCGCTTTACTTTTACTTGACCCATAAGCGCATTTAACCAGCATTTCGCGGAGTAGGCTAGGCATTCTTATGCGAAAGCTCTTGATTCTAAACAAACACGACAACATTGCTGTTGTTTTAACAGATCTTGCCATTGGAGATGAGATTAACGAATCTGGCTTTGCGATTAAAGTCCTAAACATGATTCCACGTGGCCACAAGATTGCCACAAAAGATATTTCTAAAGATGACGGCATTGTTAAGTATGGCGAACGCATGGGCCATGCAACTACTCAGATTAAAGTTGGCGAGCATGTCCATACCCATAATGTGCTTGGTGACCGACTATCAGTTGAACAGGTATCCAAGTAAATGAAACTTGATATTACAAACTTGAACGGATTTGATCACCAAAATCGTGGAGTTGGCATTCGAAATCTTCAATTGATCTTGCCATCCGTAGTCTGCTCTACTCATATTTCTCGGCGTATCGCAAACGAAGTTGGGGCAGTCACATTTGCCCACCAGCATGGCTGCGCAATAATTGGTGACGATGTTGCCGGAATCGGTGATTACTTTGAATCTTTAGCTGCTCACCCAAATATTGGATCAGTACTAATTGTCGGTCTTGGTTGCGAAACTATTCAGGGAAACGAATTAGCCGAAAAATTGGTTGCAAAGAACTCATCTACTAACTACTTGATCATTCAGGAAAGCGGTGGAGTTGATGGAACCTATAAAAATGGTGTTAAAGCTGCAGAAGACCTACAAGGTAAATACCCGCCTAAGCCAGCAAAGTTAACCAGCCTCCATATAGGAATTGATCTTTCTTCGCCTAATTTATTAGCAGCTGAAGTTGTAACTTCGCTTCAATCGCAAAATGTGAAAGTTACGGTGAGCAGCAGTCATAAGAATTCAGGTCTTAATTTCTCAGAATTAATGGAATCTGGAGTGCACTTAATTCTCTCCTTTCCAGATGCAAATCAGCCCACATCTGGCTTTCCATTCATTCCAGTAATAAATATTGCAAGTGATTCCGCCCTCCATACTGCTATTGCGACAGATTTCGACCTTCCAAATAAATCTTCCGTCGATCAAGTAATTGAAAAAATCCAAGAAGTTGTTGCTGGGGCTGGGACAAAAGTTGAAAAAATGGGGGCTGGCGAAATTATTACTCCGCGGGTAGTTCGAAGTGTTTAATACAAAAGTAGAACTAAAAGGTTACCAACGTCCCAATGGGCTATGGGGTTTTCGCAATCACGTTCTAATCCTGCCGCTGCACTCAGCTCTTTCGGCAAGTGCTAGAAATATCGCCGATGCCACAGTGACAAAAGATAGTTATGGTGCGGTGGGAATTAGCCATGACTGGTCTGGGGAAAGCGATAGCGATTACGCTCGGATTTTCAAGACAATTTCTGGGTTTGCCGCTAATCCCAATATATACGCCACAGTTTTTTTAACTATCAACACCCCTGTAGAAATTGATTTGATAGAAGCTGCAGTTAACTTTGGGGCAAATAAAATCGAAGTAATTAACCTTGCAGCACTTGGTTCGATGGAGAAATTATTTGAAGTTGCGGTAGATGCCGCAAACAGATTATTGGTAGAGGCAGCTAATGAACATCGACACCTTGCTCCATGGTCTGCAATTCGTCTCGGTTTAGAGTGCGGCGGCTCTGATGCCCTTTCTGGAATTACCGCAAACCCCGCGTTAGGTGTTGCAAGTGATCATTTGGTTGCATTAGGTGCCTACTCAGTTTTAGGAGAAACAACTGAAATTCTTGGTGCTGAACATCTGCTTGCAGCGCGTGCTACCGATCCTGAAGTCGGAAAGCAGATTGTTGAAACTGTTGCGAGATATGAGCGTTCAATTAACTATGAAGGCATCGATATGCGGGGGGCGCAACCTTCGCGTGGAAATATTGAGGGTGGCCTAACCACTCTTGAAGAGAAATCACTTGGCGCTGCAAAGAAGGCAGGTAATGCTCCATTTACTGGAGTTCTAGATTTTGCTGACCGAGCCGATAAACCTGGTCTCTATTTCATGGATACGCCGGGACACGATATTGAACAATTAACGGGCTTTGCTGCTTCCGGAATAAACATTGTTGTCTTTACTTCGGGGCGGGGAACTCCAACTGGTTCAGCTACGGTTCCGACAATAAAGGTTTCAACAAACACCCAAATGTTCGATTCGATACCAGATTTGATTGATCTAAATGCCGGAAGCATCGCAGATGGCACTGAAAGCCTAGAAGAGGTCGGCGCTCGAATCTTTAATGAAATAGTTGAAGTTGCTAATGGTCGTCTTACGAGAGCAGAGACCGGTCGCCATCATGAGTTTTCGTTATCGCGAATGTATGGAACGGTTATTAGCTAAAGCGAAAAACTAGGATATTTATCGGTAACCAAGATTGCGCAGTAACCAATAACTCTGTTCCAGAATGAAATTGTCCCAACAACAATTCCTTCAGCCCATCGAGGGTAGCGCCCAGTTATGATTATTGAAACCCAAGCAATAACGGTAACTAGGATTGAAGCCACAACATAAACGATTCCAACGATATAAAGAGGGATTGCTAATAGCCACTTTATGATCGGAAGTACACGATTTAACTTCTTTCCACCATCAATATCTGGAAGCTCGATTGAAATCCGGCCATTAGCTTCAATTGATGGGTAATCATCAGTTAAAAATAATATGTATGCGGTCAATCTTGTATTTAATTCAAAAAGTGCATGATTGAATTTAAGAGCATAACTTGGATATACGCCACGAAAAATGATTGCTAGTGCTACTGGAACTACTACAACTCCCCCGAATGACCAACCAACATGAATGAGTGGGGCAAAAGATGCCACATAGACCATGGCAGGAAAGGCAATTACACCCCGGAAGAACACAGTTGTGCGATTACGGTTCTTGATTTGGACATCAATATTTGTCTTAACTTTCTTACTCATTGCTCTCCCTAAAAATTACTTATTTTTGTTATCGATTTCCTTGATTAACTTGAATTGTCCATCACCAAGCTGGCCTTGGCTGGCATATAGTTCAAGTTTTTCGCGTGTGTCGGCGATATCTAGATTTCGCATAGTTAATTGGCCAATTCGATCCGATGGACCAAATGCAGCATCTTCAGTGCGCTCCATTGAAAGCTTGTCTGGGTGATAGCTAAATGCTGGGCCTGACGTATTTATGATTGAAAAATCATCACCACGACGTAAACGAATTGTTACTTCGCCGGTTACGGCAGATGCAACCCAACGCATAAGTGACTCGCGAAGCATCAATGATTGTGGATCCAACCAACGTCCCTCATAAAGTAGGCGACCAAGTCTGCGCCCCTCTGCGTGATAGTTCGCAATAGTGTCTTCATTATGGATTGCACTTATTAATCTTTCGTAGGCAATAAATAGCAAGGCCATTCCTGGGGCTTCATAAATTCCACGACTTTTAGCTTCGATGATGCGGTTTTCAATTTGATCTGACATTCCAAGACCGTGGCGACCACCAATTTCGTTTGCCTCATTCATTAAAGCAACCGCATCTAATGCCTTGCCATTGATTGAAGTTGGCCGGCCCTTAACAAATTCAATCTTCACATCTTCGGCATCGATCTTCACGTCTGGATCCCAGAACGCGACACCCATAATAGGTTCTACGATTTCTAGTGATGCATCTAGCTGTTCTAAATTCTTAGCCTCGTGAGTGGCCCCAAGAATATTTGCATCAGTTGAATATGCCTTTTCTTTACTATCACGGTAAGGCAACTTGTGAGCAGTTAAATACTCTGACATTTCCTTACGGCCGCCGAGCTCAGTAACAAAATCCTCATCTAACCATGGCTTATAGATTCGCAAACTTGGGTTTGCAAGCAGTCCATAACGGTAGAACCGTTCAATGTCATTACCCTTATAGGTTGAGCCATCGCCCCAAATTGAAACATTGTCTTCAAGCATTGCGCGAACAAGAAGTGTTCCAGTAACCGCGCGGCCTAATGGGGTTGTATTGAAATAAGTCTTGCCACCAGAACGAATATGAAAAGCTCCACAGGCAAGCGCTGCAAATCCTTCTTCAACAAGTGCTTGCTTGCAATCAACTAAGCGCGATCCTTCTGCGCCATATTCTTTAGCACGGCCAGGAACTGATGCGATATCTGGTTCATCATATTGGCCAAGATCAGCAGTATAGGTAAATGGTATTGCTCCATTATTTCGCATCCAAGCAACTGCAACTGAGGTATCAAGACCGCCGGAGAATGCAATTCCCACACGCTCGCCTACTGGAAGCTTTGCTAAGACTTTTGACATGAATAAAGGATACTTCATCTCGATCCTTAGCCCAAAAGAATAAAGGTATTTCCTGAAGTTAAGCGTTACTTATTGGATATTTATACAAAAGAAATGTAACGCTACTCTGAAACTGATGACCGAAGGATTTCAGAGAGAGCAAACTTGCGAAGAGATTCCATAGGATAATCAAGAGATTGCCTTAAATCCTTTGATGAAGACTTATTTGATGCAAGTAATTCCTTAATTTCTAAAGATGGAAAAGTCATTTGGTGATTATCAGCTATTCGAAGAGCTATTTGCTGACTTCTAAGAGCTAGCGAATCTCTTGCTATAGCGATGCCATGCGGATCTTTATCCGCCTCAAACTTCTCAAGATATTCAATCGAAACGCGAAGAGCCTTTAGGTCATCCAGCAAGGCATTTAACATCTCGCCGTAGTTACCTGATCCCAGATTTGTGCTCATATGGCAATTATCTAGCAAACTAACCGATTGGCAAAGTTATATCCTTAAGGCATGAGATCCCTTGCGCTGATGGTTTCACTCTTAATCGCGATATCCCTACTTGGGGCGCCGATCTCTTACTTTCTTGCAACCGTCAATAGTTTTGAACGTTTAAATGAAGATGTAAGAAAATTGTTAATTTACTCAATTGCAGTTATATCTGGGATTGTTTCAATAATTCTCATACTTACAGTTAAGAGCCCTTTTGTAAGATTTATCTTTACTGCTGCCCTTGCTGCAAATGCGATAGCAATACGAAAAACATCTAGGACGCAAAAGAAAAGCAAGAGCTAAGTGGAGGTGCCGGGAATCGAACCCGGGTCCTCTAGAATTCAGTCAGGGCTTCTACGGGCGTAGTGTTCTAAGCGCTTTCTCTGTCCTGACTCTCGCGAACACAAGTAGTCAACGAACGCAGTTAAAGATTTATTTTTCCGAGTATGTCCTTAACACCATATTCAGATGAGCTCTCTAGCGACGCTAACATCCAAGGCGAGAGCAAACTTGGGTTAACGGATTCACTTAAATCGCTTAGGCAGCGATAGCGAAATCAGTGCGATTTGCATCTGCACTTATGTTTTGCACGGGTTTCATGGTTTACGAGATCATCCCGGCTTCCTCGGCCCGCTTCACCTGGCTCAACAACTAAAGTCGAGACCGTTCACCCCCATGGTTATTCATGAAGCTGTGAAGCAATTACTTTTCAATATGTAGTTTTTTCCTTAGGTAAATTGTAAGTCCACAACCGCTAGAACCCTAAACCGCGCTCAATTCTTTCAGCGATAGAAGAATAATCAGCGTTCAGATTTGCCTGAGTTGCGGCGAGAGAGTTCGCGATTGACTTCACGAGTGGCTTGTTGCTCCATGAGTGTGGCTCGCTTGTCATGGGCCTTCTTACCCTTTGCCAAAGCGAGTTCGATTTTTGCTTTTCCATCTTTAAAATAAAGTGAAAGCGGCACAAGGGTTAGACCACCTTGCTTGGTGAGCGCTTCCAACTTATCTATATCTTTGCGGGCCATAAGAAGCTTTCGCTCGCGACGTGGTGTGTGATTATTCCAAGTCCCTTCGGTGTACTCCGGAATGTGAACACCGGATAACCAAAGTTCATTGTTATTAACCATGGCAAAGCCATCCACTAACGAAGCACGTCCGGCGCGAAGAGATTTAACCTCTGTGCCGGATAAGACAATTCCACACTCAAAGACATCTTCAATGGAGTAGTCATGACGCGCTTTCTTATTCTGCGCAATTAGTTTTTTGCCCAGCTCTTTAACCATCACGACCACCTCCATTCCCAATTAATCGTGGATTTATTCCACTAGTTAAGGATACTTGGTAGTTGGTATCGGATTACTTTCCTGTTGTGTTTTGCCCCTTATCGAGCGCAGCCAAACCACTGAGGACTTGAATCGCCTTAGTGATTGCAAGGTTTTCTGGAACTAATAGATCCGGACTAATTCCAATTTGATCAATTTGATGGCCTGATGGGGTTCGATACTTTCCAACAGTGAATTCAAGTTTTGAACCATCTGATAGCGATGAAACTTCCTGGACCGTTCCCTTGCCATAACTCTTCTCGCCGAGAATTACCGCTCTATTACGATCTTGAAGGGCGCCTGTAATAACCTCAGCAGAAGAAGCCGTTGAACGATTAATTAAGACTGTCATAGGTGCAATTTCTGGTGATGTGTTTTGTGAAGTTAAAACTCGATCCGCTTCTCCCTTTCGGGTATATGAAACTATCGGACCTTCACTTAAGAAGATTTGACTTAGGTTTGCGGCCTCGTCGATCAGTCCACCTGGATTATCACGGAGGTCTAAAATAATTCCGTTCTTATGGGAGTACTTCCCAAGGGCGATGTGAACATCTCCTGAGACATTGCTACTTATGGCAGAAACTTGAATATAAACAATATTTGGTGCGATTTGATTTGCCACAACGTCTCCGCTGAGAACTCCTTCGCGATTTATGTTTACTCGATATTGCCTCTGTTCACGCTCGAGCTGCATTTGAACTGTGCTACCAGCCTTACCACGTAATAGTGCAACAGCAGTAGCTATTGAAGAGCCTTCAACCGTTGTTCCGTTAATTTCAGTAATTGAATCCAATACTTTTATGCCGGCTCTAGCCGCTGGCGACTTTGGCTGAACACTTGATACTTCGATTACACCAGAACTGTTCTTTCTTAGCCAAATTCCAATTCCACTGTATCTACCTTGAAGTGATTGGGTAAAAACCTTTGCAGTTGATTGAGGGAAATAGTTTGCCCATTGATCACCGGTTGCCTTCAATACTGCTTCGATAGCAGCACGTTGCAGTACCTTCTTTTCGGGAGCCTGTGCATCTTTTTTAAGAATTTTAGTTATGGATTCATCAACAGGAGATTTATTTCTGGCTTGTCCAACTTGGTCGCCTACCGCAAAAGCTACGAGAACCGCGAGGGTGGAAAACGCGGTGGTAGCGTTGAATCTAGATCCACGCCACTGTGCCAGTCGAACACGTAACCAAGATAGCGGGGAGAACATGAGTTGATTCTTCCGATAAATACGGAAGTTGGCAAAGCGTCCTTAGTTTTGCTTAAACCTTGAGGTATTTGCGCAGAGTTACGACGGAAGCAACAGTTGAAACAACGATTCCCGTCAGAAGTAAGAGACTTGATGCAACCCACACATCAGACCATTTAAAGAATTGAGTAAAACTAAGAAGCGGTGCGATTCGAGCATCGACGAGTGCCTTGAAAGCAGCCAAGAGCCCTGTTGAAATAACCCATCCGACAAGTGCTGAAAATATACCTTCTAGCAGGAATGGAAGTTGGATAGAAAAAGAGGAGGCACCAACTAATTTCATAACGCCAGTCTCACGGCGGCGATTAAATGCAGCTATACGTAATGTGTTTGAAATTAATAGCGCTGCAGTTAGAACAGATGCTAAACCGATTGCTAGTGCACCATCACGAAGTACTGCCAGTAATTTGAAAAACTTCTCAAGAATCGTTCTTTGGTCTTGAACAGAATCAACTCCTGGTCGACCTGCAAATGCGCTTTGCACAACGGCAAACTTGGTTGGATCCTTCAATTTAACTCTAAAGGATTCTGGAAGTTGGTCCTGAGTTACATTCTGCGCAATTGCAGAACCTTTAAACCGCTCTTGAAAATGGGCGAATGCTTGAGATTGTGATTCGTAGTAAACGTTTTGCACGGCTGGAAGAGCGTCAAGGTCAGCTTTGATTGAATCTCTCTGAGCTTGAGTTACTGGACCACTTGCACATGATTGTGATTCTGAAAGTGAGCCGCAAAGGAAGACTGAAACCTCGATCTTGTCATACCAATAATCTTTCATAACTTTAACTTGAGAATTAGCGAGCAAGCCAATTCCAAGCAAGGTAAGTGAAATTGCAACAGTAATCATTACCGCAAAAGTCATCGTCATATTTCGGCGTAAACCGATCTTTACCTCACTAAATAGAAATCCGGCTCTCATTTCATTCCCCGCCTATCCCGCATAACCATAAACGCCACGGACCTGGTCACGAATAACTTGGCCCCCTTCGAGCTCTATTACTCGCTTACGCATCGAGTCAACAATCTTTGAATCGTGTGTTGCCATAACAACTGTTGTTCCTTCACGATTAATTCTGTCAAGAAGTTTCATAATCCCCACTGAAGTTGCGGGGTCTAGGTTTCCAGTAGGTTCATCTGCAATAAGAATTGCTGGTCGAGAAACATAAGCACGAGCGATAGCAACACGTTGTTGCTCCCCACCTGATAGCTCTGAAGGTTTACGATCTGCTTTCTCTTCTAGGCCAACTAGCTCTAAAACCTCAGGAACTTCTCTATCAATCTCTTTTTGTGAATACCCGAGAACGTGCAGGGTGAAAGCAACATTTTCGGTTACGGTCTTATTTGGAAGTAGGCGAAAGTCTTGAAATACCGTTCCAACTTGACGACGAAGTTCTGGAACTTTGTGAGCAGATAGAGTATTCAGATCTTTTCCAGCAACAATTATATTTCCAGTTGTTGGGCGCTCTTCGCGCAAAACTAAGCGTAGGAATGTTGATTTTCCAGAACCTGAGAGGCCAACCAAGAAAACAAATTCACCTTTTAAAATCTCTAGGTCAACTGAATCTAGGGCAGCACGTTCTTGCTTTGGGTAAATCTTTGTCACATTTTCAAAACGAATCATGGCCGCCTCCTCTCTTAACTATTTCAACTGCAGGGAACCCACAATTTCAGGATCCATATGGTTAGAAGTTTAGGTATTAGAAGGGCCAAAGAAGAGGAAATACGCGCTCATTTGCCTGAGAGATTTCCTTCACTCACGCGTAATTAGGTGACTGAATACATTATTGACTGCTGCTCTTTCGCCATTTAATTCCAGCCTCCAAGAAGCCATCAATATCTCCATCTAAAACAGCGGCCGGGTTTCCGACTTCAAAATCAGTTCGTAGGTCTTTAACCATTTGATAAGGGGCAAGAACATATGACCGCATTTGGTTGCCCCAAGAACCAGAGTTATCGCCTTTTAGTGCATCCAATCGCGCGCGCTCTTCTTGTCGCCTTCGCTCAAGCAACTTTGATTGGAGAACAGCCATCGCCGTTGCCCGATTTTGAATTTGAGAACGTTCATTCTGACAGGAAACAACTATTCCCGAAGCTAGGTGCGTAATGCGAACCGCTGAGTCTGTTGTATTTACTCCTTGTCCACCTGGCCCGGAAGAACGATAAACATCGACCCGGATTTCCTTTTCATCTATTTCAATGTGATCACTTTGCTCAACAACTGGAACCACTTCGACACCCGCGAATGAGGTATGGCGGCGAGATTGTGAATCAAATGGAGAAATACGAACCAGTCGATGAGTGCCTTGCTCGACCGAAAGCGTTCCGTAAGCATAGGGAGTGCTTACTCTGAATGTTGTTGATTTAATTCCAGCTTCTTCGGCATATGAAGTTTCAAGAACATCAACTTTTAGATTATGCCGCTCACAATAACGTAAATACATTCGCATCAACATCTGCGCCCAGTCAGCTGCCTCAACTCCCCCAGCTTCAGATCGAATGGTGATTAAACAATCTCGGTCATCATATTCACCATTTAATAGTGTTTGAACTTCCAAATCCTTGATTGCTTTTGTTACATCATCAAGTTCTTTGCCAGCATCTTCAATTGCAGCTGAATCACTCTCTTCTTGCGCAAGCTCAAGTAAAAGTGGTACTTCTTCTAAATGTCGTCTGATCGTTGTTGCCTTGTTCAAAGTTGCTTGAACTCTTGAAAGTTTACTTGTCACTACTTGGGCTTTTTCTGGATCATCCCAAAGGTTTGGTGCGCTGGCCTCGGCTTCAAGACTCTGAGCATCGGCTCGAAGTTTTGGAAGATTTAGGACCGCCTCAATTGCCGAAAGCGTCACGCGAAGAGCGTTAACTTCCTCAAGATATTCACGAGCAGCCATGGGTTAAGAGTAATGCTAGTGCGATCAACTAACATTCAACTATGGGGCGTGCGAGAGTTTCTGCGATCTGGTTACTTCGCCTGGAATCAATAATTCTCCTTGGAATTGCCCTTTACTTAATAATTGCGAGTTTCACTTCTCAAGTTAATGCCCCTGGCGCATTAGTTGGTGAAATTGTCTTTGCCCTTGTTGGAGCTACTGGCTTGTTCATTGCATCTCGTGGTTTTGCTCAGAAAAAATCTTATGGGCGCGCCCCTGCAGTCTTGGCAAATGGAATTGCGATGGGTGTTTCTTATTTTATGATTACAGGTAATTTCTCTTTGGTAGGTATTCCACTAGGCGCCCTCGGATTTGTTACTTTTCTTTCTTCACTTTTTGGTTATAGTGAATAGTTTCTCTACCAATCTATAGTCTTACGATCTTCCCAAAATAAACCAGTCTTATCCTTGGCCGGATCAAATTCTCGCGTCGCAAGCCAGATGGCGGTTTTGGCGCCTTCTTCAACGGATCTAGGTGCATCAGGTCCGCCCATATCTGTGCGAGTGTGGTTGGGACATGTTGCATCAACTAGAAATCCGCGAGCGCCCAATCCAGTCTCATGAGCCAAGTTTCTAACCAAAGCGTTCACGCCAGCTTTACTAATTCGATATGGCGCAAGGCCTCCAGCATTTCCGGGGCCAGACATGCGACCTAAGCATGCGGTAAAGATGATCACGCGACCATCGCGAGCTTGTGCCATCGCTGGGCAAATCGTATTGATCGCAACAAATACGGAATCAAGATTAATTGCCATAACTCTTCGCCACTCTTCGGTTGTGGTTCGCAAAGTCTTAGACATTTTTTCACTCATTACTCCATGAGCTAGAACTAAAACTTGCGGAACTCCATATTTACTTTGAATCAATTCAAAGGTTCTACGTGTTGCATCTAGATCTGCCAGGTCAACACATTGACTCTCGCAACCAAGTTCATTTGCCGCCTTTTTTGCGCGCGCTATATCTTGGCTCACAATTACTACCCGATCGCCATTTGCAATCAGCGACTTAGCCACCTCATAGCCCAGCCCTCTGGAGCCGCCGGTGACCACTGCCAATCTCGCCTGGGAATCCATGGGCTAACTCTGCCCTGTATGAGATGAAATTGCGCTCTGTTTCACATTCAAGCCAGTGACTTAGAAATAGCCCTAGCGCCCCTTGGCTAATAGACTTAAGGAGTTCGTCTAGCCCCAAGATGGGAATTAGGAGAAAAGCGCCAGTGTCGGCATCAGGAGCAAATACGCCTGCAAACCATTTCGGTGGATCTTTCGGTCCCAATGAATGGCTGGTCGATGAAATGTATGAGCGCTATCAAATAGATCCAAGTTCAGTTGATAAAGCATGGTGGGATTTCTTCTCTGATTACGCACCGGCAACTGCAAATATTGCTTCGCCACAAACCCTGCCCGCGCTTCCAACACTTGATGATGCACCAAAAGGTGGCAAGCCGCCACTACCTAAATCTGCGGCCAAAACTCCAGTAATTCCAGTTAAAGCAACTCAGGTTTCACCATCACCGATAGCCCAAGTTCCTATCACGGAGGCAGCAAAGCAAATGTCCACGCCACAAGTTCCACCTGCGACACCTGCGAGCAATCCGCCACGTGCAGCTAACCCAACCCCGGCTGATCCAATAGTTAAACCAATTCCAACTTTAGTAACACCTAGTGCTTCAACTCTTGAGCCAATACGTGGAGTAAGCGCCCGAGTTGTTCAAAGCATGGAAGCTTCACTTTCAGTTCCAACTGCAACTTCAGTGCGCGCAATCCCAGCAAAGTTGATGATCGATAACCGAACTGTTATTAATAATCATTTAAAACGCGCACGTGGTGGCAAGGTTTCATTCACCCACATAATTGGTTACGCGATGATTAAGGCAATGCGCGCCATGCCAGAGATGAATGCTTTCTATGGTGAAATTGAAGGTAAGCCAGCAATTGGCAAACCTGAACATATTAATCTTGGAATTGCTATCGATTTGGCAAAGCCAGATGGTTCTCGCCAACTTCTAGTCCCTTCTATTAAGGGTTGTGAAGATTTAGATTTCGCACAATTCTGGGCTTCCTATGAAGAAACAGTTCGTAAAGCACGTTCTGGCACGTTAACTGTTGAAGATTTTGCCGGAACTTCAGTTTCACTTACCAACCCAGGAACCATTGGCACAGTTCACTCTGTTCCTCGCCTAGTGCAAGGCCAAGGCTTGATTCTCGGCGTTGGTGCGATGGATTATCCAGCCGAATTTCTTGGTGCATCAGAGGAGACTTTGGCAAATCTGGCAATTAGCAAAGTAATCACTCTCACCTCCACATACGATCACCGAATTATCCAAGGTGCACAATCTGGTGACTTCCTGCGCCGCATCCACGAAATATTGCTTGGTGAAGATGGTTTCTATGATGAGCTCTTTGCAGCCCTTCGCATTCCATACGTTCCAATTCGTTGGGTTACGGATATGCAATTTGCAAAAGATGATCAGGTCGGAAAAACCTCACGAGTCCAACAATTAATTAATGCCTACCGCACAACTGGCCACTTAATGGCTGATATTGATCCCCTTGAATATATTCAAAGGTCTCATCCAGATTTAGATGTCGTAACTTATGGACTTTCACTTTGGGATCTCGATCGTGAATTCCCTACTGGTGGCTTTGGTAATCGCCCAGTTATGAAGCTTCGTCGCATTCTAGGAATTCTTCGTGATTCATACTGCCGCACAATCGGCGTTGAATATATGTATATGCAAAGTCCAGAAGAGCGTAAATGGATTCAAGATCATGTTGAAATCGGTGCGCCAAAGACCCCTCGTGAGGAACAACTTCGTATCTTGCGCAAGTTAAACGGCGCGGAAGCATTCGAATCCTTCTTGCAAACAAAATATGTTGGTCAAAAACGCTTCTCACTTGAGGGCGGGGAATCTGTAATTCCATTACTAGATAAGGTCATTTCCGCAGCAGCAGAAGCCGGCCTTGATGAAGTAACTATTGGAATGCCCCACCGTGGTCGACTAAATGTTCTAGCAAATATTGGTGGTAAATCAGCAGGTCAGATTTTCCAAGAATTTGAGGGACATTACGCTGATAACCAAGTGCAAGGTTCGGGCGATGTTAAGTATCACCTAGGAACCAAGGGCGTATTTACTGCAGAATCTGGCGCCACAACCAAGGTTTACTTAGCGGCAAATCCATCTCACTTGGAAGCAGTAAACCCAGTTCTTGAAGGTATTACTCGCGCTAAGCAAGATAAGTTAAATATCAAAGAAGCATTCTCGATACTTCCAATTTTGATGCATGGTGATGCGGCATTTGCTGGTCAGGGAGTAGTTTCAGAAACTCTTAACCTTTCACAACTTAAGGGATATCGCACAGGGGGAACAATTCACATTGTTGTTAATAACCAAGTTGGTTTTACAACTTCACCATATGCTGCTCGTTCTTCAACTTATTGCACAGATATCGCCAAGATGATTCAGGCACCAGTCTTCCACGTAAATGGCGATGACCCTGAAGCAGTCGTCCATGTTGCTGAGTTAGCTTTCCAGTATCGCCAAGCATTTAAAAAAGATGTTGTAATCGACATGGTTTGCTACCGTCGCCGTGGCCACAACGAAGGCGATGAGCCAAGCTTTACTCAGCCACTAATGTATAAATTAATTGAATCAAAGCGTTCCACTAGAAAGCTTTACACCGAAGCATTAATTGGTCGTGGTGATATTACAGTCGAAGAAGCAGAGTCAGTTCTTCGCGAATACCAGGCAGAGCTAGATCAGGTCTATAACCAAGTCCACAATGTTGAGCCAGATCATTTAACACTTTCTGTGCCAACTACTCCTTCCCCCGAGAGTGTTAATACCGCTGTCGATGAGGCAACACTTCGAAAGATTGCTGCAACGCAAATTTCACAACCAGAGGGATTTTTGCCACATTCTAAGTTGCTTCCACAATTGGCAAAGCGTGTGGAAATGTTGGATGAAGGAAGCGTTGACTGGGCAACTGGTGAGATGTTTGCCTTTGGATCATTACTTCTTGAAGGTCACCCAATTCGATTGGCCGGGCAAGATGTTCGTCGCGGAACTTTCTCAAACCGCCATGCTGTAATTGTTGATCAAAACACTGGTGCTGACTGGACCCCACTTCGCGGGCTAATTAGTGATGAGAATCAATTCTTTGTTTTTGATTCATTACTTTCAGAATATGCAGCACTGGGCTTTGAATATGGCTACTCAGTAGAGCGAGAGAATGCCCTTGTCCTTTGGGAAGCACAATTTGGTGACTTTGCTAATGGCGCTCAAACAATTATTGATGAATTCATTTCATCTGCTCTTCAAAAGTGGGGCGAGCGTTCATCGCTAGTACTTCTTTTGCCACATGGATATGAAGGACAAGGACCAGATCACTCTTCAGCTCGTATTGAGCGCTACCTTGCAATGTGCGCCGAATTGAATATGACCGTTGCCCAACCTTCATCTTCTGCTTCATATTTCCACTTACTGCGCTGGCACATGAAAAATCCAGCAAGACGTCCACTAATTGTCTTTGAACCAAAGTCCATGCTTCGCCTTAAAGCAGCGGGATCTGGATTAACTGACTTTACGACTGGAACATTCCGTCCAATAATTGATGATGCAAGTGTTACCAATGCCACGCGGTTAATTTTCTGTTCTGGAAAGATTTACTATGACTTGATTGCCGAACGTGCCAAGCTTGGTGAAAGTTCAACTGCAATTGTTCGTGTTGAGCAGTTATATCCATTTCCAATGGCTGAGTTCTCTTCGATCGCAGCAAAGCATCCAAATGCAAATCTACTTTGGGTCCAAGATGAGCCAGCAAACCAAGGTCCATGGCCACATATTGCACTGACTACACAAGATCACTTAGATGGTCGCACTCTTCGCCGGGTTTCACGTCGCGCTACGGCTTCACCTGCAACTGGTTCACATCACTTGCATGAAGAAGAGCAGAACGCGTTAATTACCGAGGCCTTTACCCGCTAAGCTTTTTTAAATCTTAAAACGAAGATTGCCTTTACTTCGTGAGGTTTTAAATAGCCCCAGGTGCGAGAGTCGCTAGATTCCTTTTGGTTATCGCCTTCAACCCAGAGGCCCGATTTCGATACCTTAGTTACTCGCTTGATCTGCAAGAAATCCTTACCTGCCTTTGATTCGCGTTGCACCAAAACCACATGGCCTACCAAGGCTTGTTGAAACCCAGGGTGGTTCTGGTTTCGAAGCGAGCGAAACAACAGCCAGTCCCCGCTGTTAAAGCTAGGGGTCATGGAGTTGCCTGAAACAACTACCGTTTGAAATCGCAACATTTTCATGAGGAAGGTAGTCTTGCACCCTAACCGACAGAGAAGGAAAATTATGTTTAAGAATATTTTCAAGCCTAAGGCTGTGGCCCACGCTCACTGCGATCTGCCATGCGGAATCTATGACCCAGCACAAGCCAAGATCGAAGCTCAATCAATCAAAGCTTCAATGGAAAAATATGCTGCTTCATCTGATGCAGATTTCAAAGCTCGCGCTGTTGCAGTCAAGGAAGAGCGCTCAGAGCTAGTAAAGCATCACCTATGGGTTTTATGGACTGACTACTTCAAGCCAAATCACTTTGAAGCTCACCCACAACTTCACGGCCTATTCAACGAGGCAACAAAGCTTGCTGGTGCTGGTGGCACAAAGGGAACAAATGATGTTGCAGTTGCTGACAAGCTTCTTGCAAAGATCGAAGAAATCTCAGAGATTTTCTGGGCCACAAAGAAGTAACTGAAATATTTTAAAACCCCGTCATTAAATTGGCGGGGTTTTATTTTTGCTTTAATTTCACTTTCACCGTTGGTGAAGAAAACTCAAAGTTTGCGGCTTTTAAACTAATCCAATTCTGATCCTGGCTGAAGGTCGTTGTTGCAACACTCGTCTGACCTTTTTCATTAATTACTGAAATATCAGCCCGTACTGCCGCATTCTTGAAGCCATAAAGACACTTAGCTACTTCATTTCGCATAAGCAAGTTATATGTTCCTTTAAATGGATACCTATTTGGCTCAAAATGAGGTGAGGCTACTTTGTAATTCAAGACGCCATTCTTCTTATCAAATTCTGGTGGCCCGGCAGAGTATTCGGTTGAATTAGTAGTAACTAGTCCCATGATCCGATCTTTATCCTGGAAACATTTATTCATTCCAGTAGATTCTCGTGTGGAAAGAGTTCTAACACTCCAGTTTGTCAGGACTGCGCTAGCAGTATTTTTTATTAGTGGCAGCCATTGATTGAGTTCATCAATTCCATCAATGCCTGATGGATATGGAGTTTCCGTAATTTGAACGTTATTTAAGTCATCTCCGGCATAATCAAGAAAAACTCCAACTCTTGAGAACTCTGTGATGCAGTTCTTAACTTTGCATTTCCACGAACCATCTTGGTAACTCTTTTTAAGGGTAGGACTTAATGAACTCCATTTTGCTGTTGCAAATGCAATTGGAACTCTTACTGGAGTACCTTCGAATTTCAAATTATAAATACCTTTGTTTAAATCGATTGAAAGATTTGGGTCAAGTAATCTGCCGTGCATCCAACCTGAAGGAGAAAAATTAAGTCTCACATTCGCATAAAAGCCATACCCCGTTGGGAAGCCGGTCCTGTGTAGTGATAGTCCTTCACTTCCTGAATACTCAACTGAAGTTTTATCGTCATTGGCCCACTTAGCCCCAAAGATTCCCCAGACTTGCTTTCCATTAGGGTCGGTGAATTTTGAAAATCCACCATTTGTGCAATTATCTGGATTCGAGCAATCGTAGTTCTCTTTTCTAATTGAAACTGGAGTAATACTTATATCAAAAGAAGTGTGCGTAACGATTGGCTTTAAACTCTTTCCACCTTTGCCTCGTACAGAAGCTGATACAAAATAGGAATTACCGGCACTGTTATTTACCCCAGGGATCGTAAAAAGTTCACCCGAGCCTCCAGAAGGTAATTTCCATTCCGGATTCCCCTGAAATTGATTTTGGGCGACCTTAGGTAAATTCTGAACAAAGTTGCCAGGGATTCTATTTCCATTTGAATCAATGGCTCCCATTCCAGAAATGCAATTCACATCAGCTTCGTTATTACAAAAGGGAAGTATCGCGTTAAACATGAAAGATTCAAGGCTGCATTTAGAATCATTTGTGCTTTTGCAGGTCGGATCTGATTCATAAATATTTGCCGGAGTCGTTGTATCTAAGAAGTATGTCGGGATCGAGACGCTATCTTGATCATAAAAAAGTACTTCCCGCTCTCCAATTGAAGCTGGTCCGGGGTAGTTCCAATTGTCTTGTGTAGTTGGTCCCAGGTCTGCGGCTTGCGAAGTTATTGTTTTAACTGAGGAAAGAACAATTACCAAGAGAGTTATAAACTGTTTTTTTCCAATTGCCATAAGAGAATTATCGCTCAAGAGTGAGAGATTAAAACACCTTAGGCGGGTGATTTTCTAATTTATCTGTGCCTCGCCCATCATGGATTCCGCAGCTACTCTGGCAGCATAAGAAACACGATCAACTAAGCGACGAGTGATAGTCCCGGAGGCAACTAACTTGCTGCCATTGTGAACTGAAACATCAAAGATAAAATCTTTTTCCATAATATCTACGCAGGTAGAATTTGCAATTATTTCCATGCCAACCCCAACGGCGCCATGCACAACAACACTTATTTCAGTAGTAATTGAAGTTTCACCAGACTCAAAATGTTCTGCCATCGCAGCAGTGCAAGCACCTTCGAGAATAGTCATCAAGGTAGGAGAAGATAAGACTGGTAGATCATTTAAAGCTTGGGCAACTGAGGTATCTGCGGCGCGAACAACCAAGGAAGCCATTCCCACGGCCCCGCGAACTGCCTCACTATTCATAACCGCTAACTTACTTTAGAAGCGATTAGAAATCTTTAAAAGAATGGGAATTGCGGCCCATTTTCATTATTGGTCTCAATCTCAATATGAGTCTCTTCGATCCTTACTTCACTGACTCCATCGTTATAGACGGTAGTGGTCTGGGTGTGACGGTATTCAGTTACAAACTGTCCGCCGCTTCCCATTTGAGCAGCAAGTAGAGCAGTCTGAGCTGCGATACGTTCGTTCAACTCTTGTGGCGCTTCCTCGCGGCATTCATTATTAAGAAGTGTTCTCATTGTGGCCAAGACTTGTCGTTCATGTTCCATCTCTTGGCAGCAAGGTTGGCATTCCTGGAAGTGCACTTCAAGGGATCGTGCCTGCGCAGCATCTGAAATCTCATTATCAATAAACAAAATCAAGGCAGTTAGAACTTCATTACATTGTGTCTGATTAGAGTGGTTATTACTCATTTCTCTCCCCCCTTCTTGCTGGAGGTAACTTCTTTCAAGTCTTTGCCATAACCGCGATCTTTGGCATAGTCCATAAGTAATTCTCGTAATAATTTACGTCCTCGATGTAGCCGGGACATGACAGTTCCAGATGGAATTCCCAAAATTTCGGCAATCTCTTTATATGAATAACCTTCAACATCAGCATAGAAGACAGCTAAACGAAACTCTTCTGGAATCTCTCCTAGCGCTTTCTTGATATCACCCTCTGGCATATTTTCAAGAACTTCATCTTCGGCCGATTTGCCTTGATCACTAGTGTGACTTGAAGCTTCAAAAATTTGCCAATCTTCTAATTCGCCATCTGAAATTTGTGGTCGGCGTTGATCTTTTCGATAGGTATTAATAAAAGTTGTGGTCAGGATTCGATACAACCAGGCCTTTAGGTTCGTTCCGGGTTCAAACTGATGGAAAGAAGTAAATGCCTTTGCATAGGTATCTTGAACTAAGTCTTGAGCATCATGCGAATTCTTTGTGTAGCGAAGAGCAGCAGAATAAAGTTGACTTGTATATTGCATTGCATCTGCAGCAAATCGCGCACCTCGCTCAGCAGCAGTCTCAGAGGCCAGTAACTCGGCAGGAGAATGCGTTTTGCGGACTTCAATCTCAGAACTCATTGGAATACAGGCTACCGCCACAGCTCCACCTCGGACTCATGCATTATTAGGTAACCTCACAAACTCCCAACATATTCCCAGTTATTCCCACATTTCTTCTAGAACAAAGTGGTGGGCTCGCCCAATTCGATCGGGACAATTAGCTCTGGGCCGTTGTTACGAATTGAATTTACCGCCGATGAGACTGGATCGGCTACCAAGTTTGCCGCCGGGTCACTCAATTCCATCAAACCACGAATCGCCTCCACGCTAGTTAACTTTGGATCTAACCAAGAATTCCAGCGATCCTTTGGGAGAAAAGTAGGCATCCGATGGTGCACGGTTGCTAAAAATCCAACTGCTTCACGAGTAATAATTGATGCGCTTTCAAATATCTCACCATTTGTATCGACCCAACGATCATAGATACCTGCAAGAGCCAGCGTCCGATTGGGTTTATCAGCATGAATATAAAAAGGTTGCTTTGTTTCATACTTGCCAAGTTCTGTGGCCCATTCGTAATAGCCAGTTGCGGGAATTAAACAACGACGTGACTTGAAAGCATTTCTAAAAGTGGGCTTTTCATGGACACTTTCACCTCTTGCATTTATTGCCTGCGATTGTGAACGAACTGCCTCGGTTCGATCTTTACTCCATGGCGCAATCAAGCCCCAAGAAACATTCGCTAGTTCGCGCATTGCTTGGTTATTTTCACGAATTATGTAAATCTCACGAGTTGGAGTTATATTCCAATCGGCTGGCAATACGCTACCCACATGGCCAGCACTGATCTCAAATTCCTCTATTAATTCACTCGGCAATTTCGAGAGCGCATAACGGCCACACATATGCCTAATTTATAGCAATCTGCTGCACTTCCAACTGATAACGGGGGCATAAAGCCAGCAGGTAGACTTCACTCATGACTGCAGATCAACATTGGCCAGCGCCCTTTCGTGGTGCTAACCCTGTTTCTGCAACAATCACAATTCCTGGTTCAAAGTCAGCTACTAACCGCGCTTTAATTCTCGCAGCGCTAGCATCGACTACCTCAACACTTAGAAAGCCACTTCACTCTCGGGATTCAGCGCTAATGATCGCTGGACTCAAAGCAATTGGTTGCGCAATTAAAGAAGAAGCAAACGGCGACTTAGTAGTCACGCCAGGCAAATTCTTTGGCCCGGCATCAATCGATGTTGGAAATGCCGGGACGGTTATGCGCTTTTTGCCACCTGTTGCTGCACTTGCAAATGGCTTGGTTCATTTTGATGGCGATCCTCGCTCGCATGAGCGGCCATTAGGACCAGTTATTAGCGCCCTTGAAAACCTTGGCGTGAGCATTGAGCATGGTTCTAGATATTCACTCCCACTGACCATTAATGGAAGCGGGAAATTAAAAGGTGGTGAATTAGAAATTGATGCTTCTTCTTCGTCACAGTTTATTTCAGCGCTGTTGCTAATTGGCCCAGCAACAGAACAAGGAATTACCGTTCGCCACGTTGGTAAATCTCTACCTTCGATGCCTCATATTGAAATGACTATTCAAATGCTTCGCCAGTTTGGTGCCACCGTGGAAGTTGCCAGCCCTACTTCCGCAATACATCAATGGAAAGTCTTGCCTGGAACCCTAAAAGGACAAGACCTTGTCATTGAACCTGATCTTTCAAATGCTGCGCCTTTTATGTCAGCTGCCATGATCTGTGGTGGTCAAGTTGTGGTTAGAGATTGGCCAAAAGTAACCACCCAACCTGGTGACCAGCTTCGTAAGATTTTTAAAGATATGGGCGCCAAAATTGAATTTGTCTCAGAAGGATTGAAAATAACTGGAACCGGTGCAATTAAGGGAATAGATGTTGATCTCCATGATGTTGGTGAACTAACGCCATCAATTGCTGCCGTAGCAGCTTTGGCCGATTCGCCTTCTTCACTTCGCGGTATTGGACACTTGCGTCTTCATGAAACAGATCGACTAGCCGCCCTTGCTGCTGAAATTAACGCCCTTGGCGGGGATGTTGATGAAGAAGAAACTGCGCTTCATATTTCCCCAGCACCATTACATGGTGGCGTCTTTCATTCTTATGAAGATCACCGCCTTGCAACGGCTGGGGCAATGATTGGACTTGTAGTCGCTGGAATTGAAGTTGAAAATATTTCTACCACCCAAAAAACACTTCCTGACTTTCCAGGAGCTTGGGCAGCGTTATTAAATGGGAACTAAGTAAATATGGTCGATAAACGAGATTACGACGAGGACGATGTTCGATCCCGTCCGCCTCGTTCCACAAGGCCGCGCACCAAAGATCGCCCAGATTACACAAAAGCTGAACAAGCCTTTGTAATTGCTGTTGATAGAGGTCGAACTACCTGTTTATTTGAAGATAAAAATGACTTAATCATCACGGCCATGAAATCTCGCGAACTTGGCAAGAAGTCTGTAGTTGTTGGTGACATGGTTGGAGTAGTTGGCGATCTTTCTGGAAGTGAAGGCTCACTTGCTCGTATTGTCACAGTTGCGCCAAGAAAGAGTGCCTTAACTAGAACTGTTGATGATGCCGCAGAACTCGAGCGAATGATTGTGGCAAATGTGGACCAGATGGCAATTGTACTTGCAGCTGCTAATCCAGAACCGCGGCATGGCTTTGTTGATCGTGCCTTAGTAGTCGCCTTTGATCAAGGAATCAAACCGATAATCATTGTAACTAAGTGCGATTTAGCTGACGGCAAGGAATTCCTAAGTGCCTATGATGATTTAGAAATAGAAATTTATAAGACTAAACGTGGTGATGATTTAACTACAATTCGAGGAGCACTTGCTCACAAACGAACAGTTCTACTCGGCCATTCAGGAGTTGGTAAATCAACTTTAGTTAATGCCTTAGTAGAGAAAGCTGATCGTGCTACTGGAATAGTGAATGAAGTAACCGGTCGTGGACGTCACACCTCATCTTCTGCATTAGCCCTTAGATTAGATAGTGGTGATGGTTGGATTATTGATACGCCAGGAGTTCGATCTTTCGGAGTTGCCCATGTCGATAACAAGAGAGTAATCGGCGCCTTTAATGAATTTGCTGAAGCAATCGAGCACTGCCCAACAAATTGCTCACACGATGAAGAAGCATGCGCCCTAAACCATTGGGATTTGGATGAGAAGAGCAAGGCACGCTTAACAAGCCTGCGCCGTCTGATGACTTCTGAATAGAATATCGCCATGAGCTCTGGTCGAAACCACTCCTTAAGTGATGATTTGGCCCTCGCACAAAAGTTGGCAGATATTGCTGATGCGATTTCACTAGATCGCTACCAAGCACTTGATTTAGTAATTGAAACCAAACCAGATTCATCGCCAGTAACTGATGCAGATAAAGCTGTTGAAACAGCGCTGCGAGGTGAACTGGCTAAAGCCAGGCCGCAAGATGTGGTTGCTGGTGAAGAGTTTGGCGTGCCGGATCTTTCTACAGGCGCCCATTACTGGGTAATAGATCCAATTGATGGAACCAAAAACTTCTTACGTGGTGTGCCAACCTGGGCAACTCTTATTGCTCTTGTTAATCCAGATGGAATTGTTATTGCTGGAGTAGTAAGCGCACCAGCGCTAAATCGACGTTGGTCTGCGGCCAAGGAGATGGGCGCTTATGTGGCATTCACTTCTGGCTCGGTTTTAAAATTAGAACAAATACAGGTATCAAAAGTTTCTAAATTATCTGATTCTTCAATTGCCTACTCAGATTTAATTGGCTGGGGCAATCGTCGCCAGAAGTTCATAGATCTGCAGCAAAAGGTTTGGCGCACACGCGGCTATGGTGATTTCTGGTCACATATGCTGGTTGCTGAAGGCGCCGTTGATTTAGCGGTAGAACCTTCACTTTCACTTTGGGATATGGCAGCCCTCGACATAATCGTTCGCGAAGCTGGTGGAAAATTCACAAGTATCGATGGAGTCGATGGGTCACATGGGGCAAGTGCGATATCTAGTAATGGCTTGATCCATAGTGACTTTGTGAAAGCGATTAGCTAATCATGGGAAACACAAATTCACTTGTTGATCGGCTTCATCTAAACCACCCGATTTGGTTGGTGGCTGGTGGGCTTATTGGAATACTGCTTATTTCACTTGTGGTGATATCAATTCGTAGCCGCAAAAGAGTCAGCTCCAAAGTAGAGCCAGGAATTCCTAAATTTATTGAAGTTTTTGATATTGATAGCGCAGTATTTGAAGTTGCCCCATACAAGTCAGATGATGATTCAGTTATTGATGAATACACTCTTAAAACTATAACTTTGACCTTATTGGTTGGCCTTGGTGACTATTTATCAAAAATGCATGAAAATCCAACCGACCAACATAAAGCAATGGCTGCGATTGGAAAAGACTTAGAAGCCAAAGGGGTATACCCAATTGCTTATACCCAATGGAATCAATCACCAATTCAAGGAATTGCTGCTCGAGTTATCATTGATGGAAAAGTTAGGACCGCACTACTTGGCCCGAGCTTGGCAATGGCACGGACAACCACTGGTTTTCCAAATTCAATTAATAGCGTGGTTGAAAGTGCCCATGAAAAAGGAAACAGTATTTTTGTTTTAGCAATTGATGGCTTGGCATACGGTGCTTATGAAGTCAGCCACCGCCTACAAGAAGTTATAGATAATTCCTAAACTCGCTCTTGGAACATTGGCGGCAACTTGTTTTAGGCAATAAAAAAAGAGCCTATTGGCCCTTAATTTATTGATTGGTAGCGGGGACAGGATTTGAACCTATGACCTCTGGGTTATGAGCCCAGCGAGCTACCGAGCTGCTCCACCCCGCGTCGGTATAGGCGATCCTATTAGAAAGTATTAAATAACCCAAACTGAAGGCTATTTCTGTGCAGCAACCGCCGATGCAATCGCAGCCTTCAAGCGATCCTGTGCTTTTCCATATGCAGTGAAATCGCCACGCTTTAGTGCTGACTGTGAATCAGCAAGTGCTTGTTGTGCACTTTGTAGTGCTGAACGAAGTGATGCACTCATTGAAGTTGGTGTAGTAGTTCCGCCAGTAGTTGAAGGCGCAGTGTTATTTAGAACTGTTCCAGAGTTTCCACCAAATACTTGATCTAGTGCACCCTTTAAGGTGTTATCAAAACCAATTACATCACCGAAGGAAACCAATACTTTTTGTAGTAGTGGGTAAGCCGATGAATTTGCCGTTGCTCGAACATAAACCGGTTGGATGTATAGCAAGCCTCCACCAACTGGAAGTGTTAGAAGATTTGCTAGAACTACATCAGATCCACCTTGGCGTAGCAAGGAAAGTGCTTGCGCAACTTCTGGCTTGGCTTCAAAGTTTGAGGCTACTTGCGATGGGCCAGAGATATTGGTTGAACGTGGCAATTGTAGAACCGTGATTTTGCCGTAATCCGGACCGTTATCTGAATTAACTGAAGCAAAGGCAGTTAAGTTCTGACGATTTCCACGTGGCACAAATGAAGTTGTAAGTGAGAATGCAGATTTCTTATCACCAGGCATTTGCATGGTTTGGTAATAAGCAGGTTGCACGCCTGCATTAGCTCCCATTGATGATGGGTCAGTTGGCACGCGCCAGAAATCTTGGCCACCATAGAACGCGCTTGCTGTTGCCACGTGATATGTGCTGAGCACATCTCGCTGGACACCAAATAGATCTTCTGGGTAACGAATATGATCAAGTAGGGATGCAGACATCGCACTCTTTGGCTTTAGTGAACCAGGGAATGACTTACTCCAGGTTTGTAGGACCGGATCCTTTGCTTCCCACGCATAAAGTGTGACAGTTCCATCGTATGCATCAACCGTTGCTTTTACTGAGTTGCGGATGTAGTTAACATCCTTTGAAGCAAGTGATGCCACCGAAGCCGCGCTGGTTGTAACCGAGTTGGTTGTGGCTGCTGCCAAGTTGGTGCGCTTTGCATTTGGATAGCCCGCACTTGTTGTGTAGCCATCGACAATCCAAAGTACTTTGCCATCGACAATTGCTGGGTAGACGTTTCCATCCAATGTTAGCCATGGGGCCACTTTTGCAACTCGCTCTGATGGATTTCTATTGAATAGAATCTTGGAATCTTTATTGATCAAGTTTGAGAGAAAAATACGCTGTTCTTGATACTTAATAGCGAAGAGTAAACGAGTAAAGGTTGATCCCATTGGGACTCCGCCCTTACCGGTATAGGTGTAGTTCTTTTGACCATTGGCAGATTTATCATCTGGATAATCAAGTTCAGTTGCGGTGCTGGTCTTTGCACCACCAATAATTGAATAATCTGGAACATTTTCACCGAAATAAATGCGTGGTTGGAATTTTCCAAGTCCAGTAGTTGGTGGAATATCACCAACAGTAAAGGATGGCTTTCCATCAGCATCAATCGTATTGCTAAGGGCCGAAACGAATCCAAAGCCATGGGTATATACCAAGTGATCATTGATCCAGTTACGAGCTGGATTGCCATTGATATTTAATTCACGAACTGCAACAACTGAATCTCGTGAGACGCCATTTACTTTATAGCGATCCATATCTAGTGAATCAGCAAAACTGTAATAAGGCTTGATCTGTTGGAGCTGGCGGAATGTTGCTGGAACCACATTTGGGTCTACTAGGCGAATATTTGAAACAGTCGCCGCATCATTTGCAAGTTGCCCAGCAGATGGCGCAATCGTTGCTTGGTATTCCTTAATTTGCACATCACTCAAGCCATAGGCAGCTCTAGTTGCATTGATATTTCGTTGAATATAAGGGGCTTCTTTTGAAGACTCAGATGGCTTGACCTGGAATTGTTGAATAGCAGATGGGTAAACCCCAGCAATAATTAATGAAGAGATTGCCATGAGGGAAACCCCTGCAACAGGTAGCACCCAAGAGCGGCGAATAATATTTGCAAAGAAAAGAATGGCGCAGACAACTGCAATACCAGCCAGGATTGCTTTGGCTGGAAGAACCGCGTTCACATCAGTATAGGTAAGTCCTGTAATTAACTTGCTGTTCTTTAGCGATAAGGCGTAGCGATCAAACCAATATGCCACAGCCTTTACTAGAACTAGGACTCCTAGGAGAACTGATAGTTGGACTCTTGCTGCAACCGTCGTGCGATCTTCTTGAACTTGTAAGCGAATTCCACTGTAGAGATAGTGGACTGCTGTGGCTGCCAAAATTGTGAGAATGAGTGAAGAAATTGCCCAAGCAATTAGTGATTGATAGAACGGCAGCTTGAAAGCAAAGAATGAAACATCCAAACCAAATTGTGGATCTTTAACTCCAAATGGAGTGGCATTTTTAAACTGCAACCAAGAAGACCAAAGACCCATTCCGGCATTTCCGGCGAAGTAGAAGAAGCCGACTGAAATCGCTAGTAAAACCCACTTTTTAATTGGATCGATCTGACCGCGGTAGCGCTCTAGGTTGTCGGCCTCAATTGAAACCGGGACATATATCGGACGATTTCGATAGGCAATGTAAACATTTGAAGTGATTGCAAAAGAAGTTAGCAAACCAAAGCCAACAAACATTTCGGCTTTTGTTACTAAAACGGTTTTCCAAACATTTACAAAATCAACAGATCTAAACCAAAGTAAGTCGGCATAGAAACCAGAAAGTCCAACTAATATGCCAGCAAGTATTACAAGTGTTATTAAGGTCCAACCAAATGGACCGGGCTTCTTAATTCCTGGTGGGCGGGCGCCATTTTGACCGCCACGATTTTGACCAAAGGGACTACCTGGGAATTGAAATGAGCTCATAGCCCAACTCTATCTAGCAGTGCAGGGAGTCGGCGATTCGAGGGTTTGCCAGCGCGTGAACTGCCTGACCTAAGGTTGATACTGCAATCAATTTCAATCCTTTTGGCCGCCGGGTTATGTCCTGGCAGGTCTGCCTTGGCAAGATAAAAATCTGTGCACCAGCAGCTCTGGCGCCAATCATTTTTTGATCAATGCCACCAATTCGCCCGACGCTTCCATTTTCTGAAATCTCACCAGTGACTGCAATATTTCGCCCTGCAATTAACTCGGGTGACTTCAACTTTGCGATAAGCGTTAGCGCAAAGGCTAATCCGGCACTTGGCCCACCAACATTGTGCATCGCAATTTTGATATCTTCAGGTTTCCACCCAAGTGGTTGGCTTGGATTTAGCGCTTTCAAGAAATTTGCAGCCGCGATTGCCGCCTTTTGTTGCGAAGTGGCCATCTCTTTATCGGAGACCTCTTTTGATTTTTTTGCGCTTTCACCCGGTGGATAGAGCGCACTCCACGGGACCACAGCCTGACTTCCTTTTGCCCAAGCAAGCAAGACCCAAATTCCAGGCAATCTAGAGTTTGGATTATTTACTAAAACTGAAGTTGAGAAGAGTTTTCCTTTGGTAGGTAAAACTGTGGCACTTGCGCCACTTGAAATACTTACCGTATTTCCTAACAGGTTTGTTGCTGGGCCAGGGGCGATGACTGCAAATGGCGCTGGGGCGAAAAGTGCCAAGGCTAGAACTATTGAAAGAAAGATCAATGGTGGGCGAGTTAGAAACCTTGGGGTGCTACTCATAAAAAGCGGAGTTAAGTGTTATCAGTTTGGCTAAATTGTGGTGGATCTTGCGGCGGCTTTGCTGACTCCCGAAAGGTTTCTTGAAAGGAGCTAAATTTATTGACCGAGCGATTGGTCTCATTCTCATACTTGTCTTGGAATTTACTTACCCAAACCACATAGATAATCGCGCCACTAACGCCAAAGATCGGAACTAGCCACCAGACCAAAGCAGCAACAGCCGTGCTGCCAAGGGCAAATGAAGCCATCAATTCCATACCCCTACCCTAACAACTCCCCTTAACTTATGTCCGCCCAACTCATCTAGCGGGAAGATTTCTAAGGTTTTTATGGTTACCTATTCCAGTAGCGTTATGGAAGAAATACCAGCGCTTAGAACTTATTATCTTGAAAGGGGGCAAGTATGAGTGGCACATTTGGTTTTGGAACGGGCGATTTTGATGGCGAAGAAAATGAAAATAAGCAAAACTCTGGTGGTCCCGATTTCAATGAAATATTTTCCCAGTTTGCAAGTATGGGCTTTAACCCACAAACACTTTTTGCCGCAGCAGCTAACCCTTTGGCCCCATTAATTTCACTTGAATCTTTGCGTGAGATCTCCCGTAAATTTCTTTCAACTGCTCCAGAGCTACCGGTTGGCGATCTTGATTTAGCAAAATCTGAAGAGGCCTTGGGCATTGCAAATACCTGGCTAGATCAAGCAACCGTTTTCCCGGCAAGTGCGGCCACCTCACTAGTTGCAGCAAGTAGACGCGATTGGCTAGACGCCTCACTTCCCGGCTGGCAAAAAATGCTTGAGCCGTTGGCTGAAGGAATGGCTGGGGCGCTAACTAGCGTTTTAAATGAATCACCTGTCGCTAATTCACCAGAGCTAGCCGGGATTACCCCGATCATGCGGGCCTTTATGGGTTCACTAATTGCTTCCCAACTCGGCCAATCTATTGGCCAACTTGCCACAAGTGTCACTGGGGCAAATGATGTGGCAATTCCGCTATTTTCAAATACACCAGAGACTTCTACCCAAGCCAGATTAATCCCACAAAACATTGATTTATGGGCGCAGGGTTTAGAAATCCCGATCGAAGAAGTTCGGATCTTTCTTGCAATTCGCGAAGCAGCATCGGCTCGGCTTTTTGCTCACACTCCGTGGCTAGCCCAATATATTCAAGATGCAATCACCGCATATGGCCGTGGAATTCGAATTGATATGGCCTCAATTCAGGATCAAGCAGAGCGCGCCATGGAAAGTGGTGAATTAGATATCACTAATCCGCAATCACTTTCAGTTGCAATTAACGCTGGTTTATTTAAACCAGAACAAAGCGCAGCCCAAGAAGCAGCACTTATTAAATTGGAGATGGCCTTGGCCTTAATCGAAGGCTGGATCGATAACGTCACCACCATTGCAGTGGCTAATCGCCTTCCTTCTTATGGAGCACTTAGTGAAACTCTGCGCCGGCGCCGAGCAACTAAATCACCAACCCAACAATTATTTGCCACACTCTTAGGTTTAGAGGTTTCACCTCGCAAGCTTCGTGAATGCGCCACATTTTGGAGTGAAGTTGAAAGTGAAATTGGTTTAGAACTGCGAGATCAGCGCTGGGAAGATGCAGCACTACTTCCAACAGCAAATGATTTAGTAGATGTTAAGAAATTCTTGGCCAGCACCATCGTCCCAGATGATCTTTCAGGATTAATTTAACTTTCAATTAAAAAGCGAACTCCCCGGGCGCACGATTCTGTGTTTGCCTTCCCCTTGCAAACAAAGAACGGTTATCCGAGGAGCTCGTAGTCGGAACTTAAGGTATTAACAACGCATAATCAACTCTCAAGTAACCTAAAGTAAGCACAATTTTTACCAAAAAGGATTTGATTTATTTCCTAATTTGGATATAAGCAAAAGCGATTGATATTTATGGGGCAAAAGTAGGGTTCATGGAAAATAATCCGAAAACAACGACGCTTAATTCGAGAATATAAATCTTGCTGTTGATAAACTTGTGCATAACGTGTGGGTTACTACGCAGAATTTGGGGATAAGTGGCCAATGGCAGGTGAAGCAGTGGAGAACTTCATCCAAGAAGATATCTTTGCCGATATCTTGCCGCCGATGAGCAACCAAAGTGCCAAGATTTCAAGGCTTCCACGAATTCTCTCCCCTAGGGCCCAAGAAAAGATCGAGCGGGAAGAGCTTTTGGCTAGGTTGCCAGAGTTTCGAGTCATCCGAAGTAGTCGGCGAAAGCGCAGTATCCAAGCTTTGCGACAAAACGGACTTATTGAAATTCATATTCCAGACCGATTAACCAGGCGCCAAGAATTTGAGATCATCCCGGAGATGATCGAGCTTGTTTTAAAGCGCGAAGGCAAAGCCCGAAAGTCTGATGCCAGCCTTGCCACACATGCCCAGCAACTTTTGCAGGAACTTTTGCCCGATTTCCATGAGCGGCCAGCTTCGCTGGCTTGGCGATCGATGCGCGAGCGCTGGGGATCTTGCACCACCGTAGATCGAACGATTCGAATCTCAGATCGACTTAGCCAGGCCCCGGAATATGTAATCCGATATGTGCTCTTCCACGAATTGATCCATTTGCGCATTTCTGGCCACGGCGATGACTTCAATGAGTATCTAGCCCGCCACCCCGATAAAAGCCGCGCTGAGGCCTTTTTGGAAGGCTATGAGGCTGGCGCATCGGGATTTTCGCTAGAAAGTATCGAACTACCGCCAGATTAGCCACACAATAACTTGAGAATAAGCGTGAAATCCCCGCTTGTGAGCGCGTTCGGGGGTATCGTGGGCTTATACGCACGCGCCCTCTGGGAGAAACCTAGACGGCAGAGTGCGGCGATTGGAGGGTCATAATGGCTGAAGAATACAAGGGTGAGGCTTACTGCGTTAAGTGCAAAGAGAAGCGTGCCTTCGAAGGACACGTAAAGGTCTCTGATTCTGGTCGCCGCATGGCACAGGGCATCTGCCCAGTGTGTGGCACAAAGGTCAAC
>Ga0114964_10000177_pt1 | contig 49228 bp, 46 predicted proteins | sample C_131016_MF_Meta_FD_92638 | JGI IMG/M metagenome (GOLD analysis project Ga0114964, IMG submission 92638) | Freshwater microbial communities from Lake Croche, Canada to study carbon cycling - C_131016_MF_MetaG | ecosystem: Environmental > Aquatic > Freshwater > Lake | place: Lake Croche, Canada... | reverse complement strand
TAGCTCTGCGAGAATCTTTTCAGCTGACTTGTTGATTGATTTTGCATCCGCCTTGGCTTTTACTCTTTGCTCGAGCAAACGAACTGATGAAGCTAAGTCATCATACTTTTTGATGTAAAGAGCTAAGGCGTTCTCCGGAGATAGTTCTGGCTGGGATCCTATGAGACGTTCAACACCTGCGTCCGAAACGTAGATGTTGCCATTCTCATCGATTCGACCGAAACCGGTTTCAACTGCTGACACTTACTTATCTCCCTGATCTGATTATTACTTAAGAGTAATGCTCTTGATGGCGGTCTTCACTCTTGGTGCACCATCTGTTTTACCGCCGATAACGCCAGCTTTAACAATTGGGTTTAGTCCATCCAGACCGTTTGTTATTTCACCAAATACTGTGTATCCACCAGCTGCGTCGTTAGGAATCTGAGAATCTGCATAGACGATAAAGAATTGGCTTCCCATGGAGACTGCACTGTTACCAGTTCTGGCCATTGCTAGCCAACCCTTTTTGTATGTTGGGACTGCACCTTGAGCTGCAACAGGAGTGTTCTCTAGTGGACCGAATGAGTAACCGGGTCCGCCTGTTCCATTACCTGCAGGATCTCCGCACTGCAGCACATAGATACCAGAAGTTGTTAGGCGGTGACAGCTAACACCGGAATAGAAACCTAAGTTCGATAGATCAACAAAGTTTGCAACAGCCTGTGGAGCTAGGTTTCCATGCAGCGTGATATCAAGTTTTGAATCATTGACAGTCATAGAACCGTTCCAGTCGCGACATTCAGATAGTGCTGCATTCGGCACTTGCGCTGTGCTTGGTTTGCCATTTACCTGCGGAGCAGGTGGCTGAGTGAAGTGGATACATGCAGTAGAAGAAACACCAGGTCCGAAACTGAAGTAGACGTATTGCGATAGCAGAGCTAAGACGAATACCGCTGAGGTGACAATGACCGCTAGCTTGTTATCTTTGCTACGAACAGCGACTCTGTGGTCCGTGACATTCTGCTTAGCTTCGAAACTCTTTAGGCTCTTCTTTGCTGAAGCCTCTAGTGTGGTGTTCTTCTTGTTTGCCAATTTTGCCTCCATTTAGGGTACAGATTGATTTTAGAGCAGTTCCAAGAGGGTTTAACCTTAGAGAGTGAATACCGAGGGAATTTTTGATTATCCAGTGGGTATGCCGTTGGCGGCCCGAATGCGACCTAGCACGCTGGCTGAATTCGCAGGTCAGTCTCACATTGTCTCGCAAGGTGGTCCGCTCACCGCTTTTCTAGCCGACGCGGAAGGCACAGGACAGCTTCCTTCGTTACTGTTGTATGGTCCGCCGGGAACCGGAAAGACCACACTCGCTAGGATTTTAGCCAAATCAAGCCAACGAAAGCTCATCGAGGTGAGCGCAATCAACTCAACAATAAAGGACCTAAGGGCTGCTATCGATTCCTCGATTCAGGAGATTGCTCGAGGTGCCAGGTCGGCCATAGTGTTTATTGATGAAATTCATAGGTTCTCTAAGGTTCAACAAGAATCAGTTTTACAGGCTGTTGAAGACGGCCAGATCGTTCTGATCGGTGCTACAACGGAGAATCCCTTATTTGCTCTAACCTCAGCCATCATGTCTAGAGTGACTCTATTCAGGCTTGAACCTTTGGTTGATACTGACCTCGTGCAGATTCTCGCTCGGGCATTACAAGATGAACGAGGACTGAACGCAAAATACTCGGCCACAGCAACTGTTTTGCTCGAAATAGCACGTCTAGCTGGGGGAGATGCGCGTAAGGCTTTGACGATTCTAGAGGCAACTGCGATAAATGCACGCAAAACCGAATCAAATGAACTCACTTCGGATGTGCTTCGAATGAGTATGCCAAGCGCTCTGGTTAGGTATGACGCTACTGGGGATCAGCACTACGACATTATTAGTGCATTCATAAAGTCGGTCAGAGGATCTGACCCTGACGCAGCACTACATTGGCTGGCAAGGATGATTGAAGGAGGCGAGGACCCTAGGTTCATAGCTAGGCGCCTTGTTATTTTGGCGGCAGAGGACATTGGTCTAGCCGACCCTTCGGCTCTCGGCTTAGCCAATTCCACAATGAATGTAGTGGCTCAGATCGGTATGCCAGAGGGCCGAATTCCTCTTGCTTCAACAACTATCTATCTAGCCCTAGCTCCAAAATCTAACTCAGCCTATAAGGCAATCAATTCAGCCTTGGCGGAGGTCAGAGAGGGCTTTACGCCGCAAGTTCCTGCCCACCTTCGCTCTTCCAACATCGAGGATGACCGAATCGGTTATGAGTACCCTCATGATCTCCCAAACGGAGTCTCTACTCAGGATTACCTGCCCAGCGAACACGTTGGGAAACGTTACTACGAGCCCAAATCTGCTGGTTTTGAACTAACCTTGCTAGACCGTCTTGCCAAGATACTTGGGCTTAGAGGACGTTCTTAGCAATCGGTACTGGCACCCGCGGCCTGCTCACTGCTAAGATTGAGAGGTTGCCGACCAAGTGACGTTCCTGGCTGCGAACGTACTAAACGGTGTGTGAATCTTATTTAGCCAAGATGCACCAGGCGCAAACAACTTTTTTATCTGTAAAGCATTCTTTGAAAGGAATCTGTGTCTAAAACCACACGCACAAGAAGCAAGACTCGTTTGTCTCGCGCATTGGGCATTGCCCTAACTCCAAAAGCAGCAAAGTACATGGAAAAGCGTCCTTACGCTCCAGGTCAGCACGGTCGCACCAAGCGTAAGACCGATAGCGACTTCGCTGTTCGTCTCCGCGAGAAGCAGCGTCTTCGCGCACAATACGGTATCCGTGAAGCTCAGCTTCGCAAGACTTTTAACGATGCAAAGCGCACCGAAGGTCTAACTGGTGAGAACCTAGTAGAGCTTTTGGAAATGCGCCTAGATGCACTTGTGCACCGTGCAGGTTTTGCACGCACAATGGCACAGGCTCGTCAGATGGTAGTTCACCGTCACATCTTGGTTGATGGTCTTCGTGTTGACCGTCCTTCAGCTCGCGTCAAGGTAGGTCAGATGATCCACGTTGCAACTAAGAGCGAAACAACTGAACCGTTCCAGGTTGCAGCTGCTGGTGGACACGTTGACGTTCTACCTCCAGTTCCTGGTTACCTCACTGTCGAACTAGACAAGCTTCAGGCTGTCCTAGTTCGTCGCCCTAAGCGTGCCGAAGTTCCAGTCACTTGTGAAGTACAGCTTGTGGTTGAGTATTACGCTGCTCGCTAAGAAAACGGTCTAATCATGAATGGTGCAGATTTAGCGGCAATCATTAGTGCGATAGCTTTCGCTGTCTTGGTAATTGCTTTGGTGATTACCTTGCTGAAGCTTTCTAAACTTATTGACGCCTCGTCTGCAACCATTCGTGATACCGGTGATTCGCTAATTCCGCTTTTGGATGAACTCACTGAAGCCACAAAATCAACTAACAAGCAACTAGAGAAGATCGACGTCATCACAGACAACGTAGTTGATGCAACCTCAAATCTTGCTTCGCTGATTAACTCCCTTACCACAACAATTGGTGGACCGCTCTTGCGTGTTGGCGAAATAGTAAAAGGTGTAACAGGCCTTCTAGGTAAGAAAAAGAAGTAGCCATGCGCAAGACAGTAGTTCTTATCGCTGGTATCGCAATAGGTGTCTATTTAGCCAGACAAATCGACGCTAACCCAGAAGCTAAAAAGGCACTTGATCAAGCTGGTGAGAAGATCAAGACATTCGCCAACTCAGTCTCAGAGGGTTACCGCGAGCAGGAAGCCAAATCCACTAAGCCAGCAACTCCTAAGCGTAAGGTTTAGAGATGCAGACAGCCGAAATTCGCAATCGGTGGCTAAAGTTCTTCGAGAGCAAAGATCACGTAATAGTTCCCAGTGCGTCCCTCATTAGCGAAGACCCTTCACTACTTTTTACTGTCGCAGGCATGGTGCCCTTCATTCCTTACATGACCGGCCTAATCCCAGCTCCTTATGCAAGGGCGACGAGCGTTCAGAAGTGCGTGCGAACTCTAGACATCGAAGAAGTTGGCAAAACAACACGTCACGGAACTTTCTTCCAGATGAACGGTAACTTTTCTTTCGGCGATTACTTTAAACGTGAAGCTATCGCCTACGCCTGGGAATTCCTCACCAACAAAGTTGAACAGGGGGGACTTGGATTCGATAAAGAACTGCTCTGGGTAACCGTTTACAAAGATGATGAAGAGTCCATAGACATGTGGCGTGAAATCGCTGACATTCCACTTGAGCGAATCCAAAAGCGTGGCATGGCGGATAACTACTGGTCGACTGGCCAACCCGGTCCTGCAGGGCCCTGTTCTGAAATCTATTTCGATAGAGGATCGGCTTACGGAGTAGAAGGTGGACCTGAAGCAGATGAAGACCGATACATCGAAATCTGGAATCTCGTGTTTATGCAATATGAACGAGGAGCAGGCGGGGGTAAAGAAGAGTTCGAAATATTAGGGGAACTGCCAAAGAAGAACATCGACACCGGCATGGGCTTGGAGCGGGTCGCGTTTTTACTTCAAGGAGTAGAGAATCTCTACGAAATCGACCAGGTACGTCCCGTTCTTGATTTAGCTGCGGAACTCTCAGGGAAGACCTACGGAGCGGACGAGAGCGATGATGTTCGCTTGCGAGTTGTCGCGGATCACGTGAGAAGTGCTTTGATGCTTATCGGTGATGGCGTAAGCCCTGGTAATGATGGTCGAGGCTACGTACTGCGAAGACTTTTACGCAGAACAGTTCGCGCAATGCGACTACTTGGTGTCAATGAGCCTGTATTCACTCAGCTTTTCCTAGCATCTAAAAATGCAATGGTTGATGCTTATCCCGAACTTGAAAGTGAATACTCGAGAATTGCAACCACTGTAAAGGCTGAAGAAGAAGCTTTCCTACGTACTTTGGTATCGGGCACAACTGTTTTAGAAACAGCCATCACCGATGCTAAGAGCGCTGGAGCAAAAGAGCTTTCGGGTGAAACAAGTTTCCTCTTGCACGATACCTATGGCTTCCCAATTGACCTGACTGTTGAAATTGCGGAAGAGCATGGTCTTTCGGTTAATCGTGCAGACTTCACCGCTCTAATGCTTGAGCAGAAGACCAGAGCAAAGGCGGATGCAAAAGCTAAGAAGGCTGGCGGAACCGATCTTTCAGTGTTCGGTGACTTCAGAGCACTTGGCACAACCAAGTTCACTGGCTATGAAGAATTGCAATCAACAGGTAAAGTCATCGGACTTATCGAAGAAGGCGTGCAAGTGCTGAAGATAAAGGCAGGTTCGACTGCTGATGTCATTCTAGATTCAACAAGTTTTTACGCGGAGTCTGGTGGTCAATCCGCTGACGCTGGGATTATCTATGGGGATGGTTTCGAGCTTGAAGTTTTAGATGTTCAGAAACCTGTAAAGGGTTTAGTTTCACATCGAGTTCTAGTTCGTAACGGTGAATTGGGCACCGGAACAACTGTTACCACTTCAGTCGACTCAGACTGGAGACTTGGAGCCGCTCAGGCACATTCAGCAACTCACGTTGTGCATGCAGCGCTAAGACAAGTGCTTGGCCCAACCGCTCTACAATCTGGTTCCTATAACAAGCCTGGTTACATGCGCCTTGACTTCTCTTGGAACCAAGCTCTCAGCGCAGCAACCAAATCAGAAATTGAAGAAGTTTCGAATTTAGCTATCCGCCAAGATCTAGCCGTCAGTGCACAATTCATGTCTCTTCCAGAGGCGAAAGCGTGGGGAGCAGTAGCTCTGTTTGGCGAAACCTATGACGAAAGCGTTCGTGTTGTCGAAGTAGGTGGACCGTGGTCTCGTGAACTCTGTGGTGGAACACATGTTGCAAGATCCTCACAAATCGGTCTCGTATCGCTAACGAACGAATCCTCGGTGGGTTCTGGCTCTAGAAGAATTGAAGCTTTGGTTGGCATTGACGCTTTCAGAACTCTCACGCAAGAGCGAATCCTGTTACATCAAATCGCCGAGCAACTGAAGACATCGCCAGCAAGTGCCGCTGAGAAACTCGAACTACTACTTTCTCAACTAAAGGAAGCTCAGCGTAAATTAGCGGTGGTCCAAGGTTCCGCTTTGGCAACATTACTACCAGGGTTAATTGCCTCAGCTAAAACTGTCGGAGCGACCAAATTAATTTCTTCTGTTATCGCTGACGTGTCGAGTGCTGACGCTCTTAGAGATCTGGTTATCAAGGTGCGTGACCAAGTTTCTAACGAGAGTGCGGTTATTGCTCTGTTTGCAGTGATCGATGAGAAGCCAGTCGTTATCGTGGCCGCAACAACCGCCGCTCAAGATGCAGGTCAAAAAGCTGGGGATCTAGTTCGAACCGCTTCGGCTGTGCTCGGTGGCGGCGGTGGCGGTAAGCCTGATCTTGCTCAAGGTGGCGGAACAGATGTCACTAAGTTCGAGTCTGCCCTAGCGGCAATATCAGAGAGCATCGGCTAGTTGCTTCGCACCGGTCGCAGGCTTGCCATAGATGTGGGCAAAGCACGCATAGGACTCGCACTTTCAGACTTTCACGCAATACTCGCAAGCCCTCTAGGCACAGTGCTCAGAGGTGATGACCTCACGGACACTCAAAAAAAAATGCTATCGATGGCCACCGAACAGGGTGAATTGTTGGAAATCTATGTTGGCATGCCCATCAATCTAAAAGCTGAGAGTACCGCTTCAACTGAGGACGCTATTGAATTCGTAGCGAGCCTTCAGGGCCTAACACAGTTACCTATTCTTCTAATCGATGAACGACTAACTACAGCGCTAGCAAACCAACAGCTGAAGCAGGTTGGGAAGTCACAGAAGGACGCTCGTAACACAATAGATCAAATGGCAGCGGTAGCGATACTTGAATACGCTTTAAGTGTTGAAACTAACACTGGTCAACAACCCGGCCTCAACCTAGAACAATGGAGGAAAGAACATGACTAACTTTCTTCAACCTAAGCAACGAAGCCGCAACTCAGGAAGCAAAATCAGGCGCAGAGTTGTAGCACTCGTTGTGGCGTTCAGTTTAGCTTTTGGAACTGTTGCGTACTTGAACCGGACTGGCTTGCGATCTCTGCTAGATGACTTCAATGGAACCGAGTATTCAGGTCAAGGTATTGGACAAGTAGCTTTTGTTGTTGAGCGGGGAGACAACGGCACATTAGTGGCGAAAAAGTTGGTAGCGACTGGTGTGACAAAGGAATACGCGTCCACTCTTCGTCACATTTATTCCGCCAACCCGACATTCTTCCCTGGTACTTATCTTCTTCCAAAGCAGATATCTACCGACCGTGCAATTGGAATACTTACCGATCCAAATCAGATGGAGGTAAATAGAGTCACGGTCAGAGAAGGTTTGAGAATCAATAAGGTACTTGACCTGCTTGCTAAATCAACGGGACTAAGTAGGCAAGAGCTAGCTACTGAGAGCAAGAAGTTGAGTAGTTTCGCTTTACCACGGAATGAACCGAGTCTGGAAGGTTACCTTTTTCCGGCAACCTATTCATTTTCACCAAACTTGAGTGCTCATGAAGTTTTAGCAGCAATGGTCACAAGGACAAAGGAGCAGTTGGCACAAGACGGCGTCGCAAAAAAGAATTGGCACAAGGTGCTAACTTTGGCTTCCGTTATTCAGATGGAAGCTCGTCAGCCACAGGATTTCTATAAAGTATCTCGAGTTTTCCAGAACAGATTAGCTATTGGGATGCATCTGCAGTCTGACGCAACTGTTTCATACGGTGTTAATGGTTCTACTGTTTCAACTTCTAATGCTGACAGGAAAAATCCAAATCGATACAACACCTATCGGTATGCAGGTTTACCAGTTGGGCCCATTTCGGGTGCCGGCGCCCAAGCCATCGATGCGGCTCTGCATCCAACCGATGGCGGCTGGTTATTTTTCTGCACAATCAACTTGAACACAGGCGAAACTGTTTTTAGCACGACTATTTCGGAACATGAGAAAGCTGTCGAAAGATGGAGAGCATGGATGATTGAGAATCCTGGTTGGAATGACTAAAGCTTTCAAGGTCTTGGGTGACCCTATTTCGCACAGTCTTAGCCCGACGATTCATGCAGCCGCCTATCAAGCACTCGGACTTGATTGGACTTACTCTGCGGAGAGAGTTTCTCAAGGGTCTCTCGAAGAGGTTCTACTTAAAACTAATTCCGCTGGTTTCAGCATCACGATGCCGCTCAAATATGAAGCTGCAACATTGGCTGACGTCAGAGATCCACTGGTGTCGCTGACAGGTGTGGCTAACACACTAATCAAAGATGACAATGGTTGGTCTGCTTACAACACTGACATCTTCGGGATAACCAAGGCTCTCCAGGAGGTCCTAAAGTCGAAGATTGAAGTCGTTGCAATTCTAGGTGCTGGCGCAACTGCAAAATCAGCTTTGGTAGCTATCGCTAAAGCCAAGCCAAACACGCTGTTTGACATTTATGTTCGTGATGAAAAACGCGCCAACGACTTAATCGAACTAGCTGGCGAATTGGATGCATTCACCGCAGTTCACTCGCTGGGGGAGTTCTCTAATTTTCAACATCTGACCATCAACACTCTTCCTTTAGGCGCATCGGATCAACTCCCGATACAAACACAAGCCGGCTACTTGCTCAACGCAAACTACGCAGGTGACGATAATTCCTTGGTTTCCAGCTTTAGTAAGGACAGAGCCACCTCCGGTCAGACCATGCTGGTCTGGCAGGCCTTGCAGCAAATTCGACTATTCAGCGGTCTCAACTTAGATCAATCACTACCTAAGGAAAGACAAGTTGTCGAGGCCATGTTTGCCGCTCTATAACCACTTTGTTACAAATGTGCGAGAATAGAAGGCATGTTACGTTGGCTCACCGCAGGGGAATCTCATGGCCCCCAACTCACAGCAATCCTCGAAGGGTTGCCTGCAGGAGTTGAAATCAGTACGCAAGACATTCAACTAGCGCTTGCTAGAAGACGCTTGGGTTACGGCCGCGGTGCCCGCATGAAACTTGAACTAGATCAAGCCAGTTTCACCGGTGGAGTTAGACACGGTAAGACAATGGGTGGACCGATAGCCATAAACATTGAAAACACTGAATGGCCTAAATGGCAGCAGGTGATGTCTGCCGATGTTGTCGACGACTCAGAACTAACTGGTGCTCGCGCAGAAGCACTGACTAGACCAAGGCCCGGTCATGCTGATTTCACTGGAATGCAGAAATATGGCTTTATGGACTCGCGTCCAGTTCTGGAGCGTGCTTCAGCCAGAGAGACTGCTGCCCGTGTTGCCCTAGGTGAAGTAGCCTCGGCCTTCCTTAGAGCGCTTGGGATCAATTTAGTTACTCACACTGTTGCACTTGGAACAGTTCAGGCAGCAGCAAGCTTGGCTTTACCTCGACCTGAGCATGTTGATCAGATTGATGAAGATCCTCTAAGAGCGTTCGATGCGCAACTGAGTGCAGCTATGGTTGCCGAGGTAGATAAAGCTCACAAAGATGGCGACACGCTTGGCGGAGTGGTCGAAGTTTTGGTTTACGGAATGCCACCGGGGGTCGGTTCTTTCGTGCACTGGGACAGAAGACTAGATAGTCAACTTGCTGGAGCACTCATGGGAATCCAAGCAATCAAGGGCGTTGAAGTAGGGGACGGCTTTGAAACTGCAAGACGTCGTGGTTCAGAGGCTCATGATGAGATCAAGGTTGCTGAGACTGGACTCGTTGAAAGAATTACGGATCGGGCTGGCGGTATCGAAGGTGGCATGAGTAACGGCGAGATAATTCGAGTTCGTGCTGCAATGAAACCTATTTCCACAGTTCCTCGAGCGCTGCAGACTATTGACATTGCAACAGGCGAGGAGGCGAAAGCTCACCACCAAAGATCCGATGTCTGCGCTGTCCCAGCTGCAGGGGTTGTGGCTGAAGCAATGGTAGCTCTCACGATCGCAAATGCTGTCTTAGAGAAATTCGGTGGCGACTCAATTACCGAGACAAAGCGAAACATGGACAGCTACCTTGCTAGCATTCCTGAAACCTTGCGTTCAACTATTGCTCGCTAAAAACAATGATTACTAAACCAGTAGTTCTTGTCGGCCCAATGGGTGTTGGCAAAACTACTATCGGTCGGAAGCTCGCAAAAAAACTCGAGTTAGATTTCCTTGATACCGACGTGCTAATTACAAAGAGTCATGGGCCGGTGCCAGAGATATTCGCTAAACAAGGCGAGGACTTTTTTAGGGGTTTCGAGGAAGAGGCAGTGGAACAGGCTCTCTCAAAGGTTCAAATAATTGCTACCGGTGGTGGTGCGATCTTGAGTTCTGTAACGAGAGAAAGACTTGGAAGCGCGACGGTGATCTATCTCTCGACCAACGGTAAACACATGAAATCACGCTTAGAAAAGGGTAATCGACCGCTACTTGAAAATGGGATGGAAGATTGGCATCGTATCTACGATGAAAGAAGATCAATCTATGAAAGTGTTTGCACTTTTGAAATCAACACCTCTGAAGTGGGTTTAGCTCAGATTATTAGCAACATATGCGAGAAACTTGAGTCATTATGAGTATTTCTTCCAAAGTAATAGACGCCCTTGGTTCACCTGGTTACAAGGTAATCGTTGGCCGCGGGCTCCTCGAGGAACTAGACATGTCACTCGGGGATGCAGTTCGCAAGGTATTGCTGGTTTATCCAGATGGTATGCAAGCGAGCGCTGAACTAATAGCTGAGACGCTTATCGCAACTGGCAAACAAATTTGGCAACTACCTGTAGCTGATGGAGAGAACGCTAAGACAGATAAATGGCTTTCAGTAGCGTGGTCGAGTTTGGGACAGGCAGAATTTTCTAGAAGCGACGCCGTTATCTCCCTCGGAGGTGGAGCAACAACCGACTTGGCTGGTTTTATCGCGGCAACCTGGCTGCGCGGTATTGCCGTAGTTCATGTTCCAACTACTCTGTTGGGAATGGTTGACGCTGCCATTGGTGGCAAAACAGGTATCAATACTCTTGAAGGAAAGAACCTAGTTGGAGCTTTCCATGAACCTAAAGCGGTAATTGTTGACCTGGATACTTTGGAATCACTTCCTAAGCTTGAATTGATTTCTGGTTTCGGAGAGATAGTCAAGTACGGTTTCATAGCTGATCCAGTGATTCTTGATATAATCGAAGAGGATGTTGAAGATGCTAGAAACATTCATTCAGACAGATTTGAGGAACTGGTAACTCGATCTATCGCAATCAAAACTGCGGTAGTCGGGCAGGATTTCAAGGAGTCGTCCTTGCGGGAAATTCTGAACTATGGTCACACCCTTGCGCACTCCATTGAGCTAGTTGAGCACTTTAAGTGGCGTCACGGTCGGGCGGTATCTGTCGGTTTATGCTTTGCTGCGGAACTTGGCAGATTGTCGGGACGTTTAAGTGATGAAGTTGCTGATCGACACGCAAGGATTCTAAAGAGCTTAGATCTTCCGACCAGTTACCCCGCTGATAGGTGGGAATCGCTATACACCGGAATGCAAGTCGATAAGAAAAGTCGCGGCGGAATGCTTCGATTCGTGGTCTTGGATGATATTGCAAAACCTGGAATCTTAGAAGCTCCAACCAAAGAATTGCTTTTTACCGCTTACCAAGAGATTGCTGAATAGAAAGTAGATTTGAGACATGGCTAAAGTACTTATTCTTAATGGTCCAAATCTTTCAAGGTTAGGTTCGAGAGAGCCCGACGTGTATGGCTTAGCAACATACTCAGACCTGGTTAGCTCTTGCACCGCTTTAGGTGCTGAACTTGGGGTTGAAGTAGAGGTTAGACAGACCAACGACGAAGCTGAACTGATTTCATGGATTCATGAAGCGGTTGACGGCAAATCCGATGTGGTGCTGAACCCAGCTGCCTTCACGCATTACTCATACGCGCTAAGGGATGCCTGCGCAATGATTGCAGGCTCAGGAGCGAAGCTAATTGAAGTGCACATCTCAAACCCGCATGCTCGGGAAGAATTTAGACATAATTCAGTGATCAGTGCGGTTGCAACTGGTGTTATTGCTGGGTTTGGTATTGATTCATACCTGCTAGCGCTCAGACAACTTACACACTGATAAACTTTCCAAAGGCCGTTCGGCCCAATGACTAAGCAGCGAGGCAGAAATGGCAACAAGCAACGACCTTAAAAACGGCATGGTTTTGAGCATGGACAACCAGCTCTGGGCTGTAATCGAATTCCAGCACGTAAAGCCAGGTAAAGGCCCAGCGTTCGTAAGAACCAAACTAAAGAATGTCGTCTCCGGTAAGGTCATCGATCGCACCCTTAACGCTGGTGTAAAGATTGAAACAGCGAACGTGGATAAGCGTGAGATGCAGTATCTATACAGCGATGGCGATGGCTACGTGTTCATGGACACTCAGGATTATAACCAGATCACTCTAAGCAATGCTTTGGTAGGGGACGCCGCAAACTACCTGCTGGAGAACCAGCAGGCTATCGTTGCAATCCACGAAGGCAACCCAATCTATGTCGAACTTCCTGCTTCAGTGGTTCTAGTTATTACCTTCACCGAGCCTGGCCTGCAGGGAGACCGCTCAAGCGGAGGAACAAAGCCGGCAACAGTGGAAACAGGGTTACAGATTCAAGTTCCCCTTTTTGTTGAACAAGGCACCAAAGTCAAGGTCGACACCCGCACCGGTGAATACCTTGGTCGAGTAACCGACTAACCCTTGAGTTCAAGAACTAAGGCACGTAAGAGAGCTGTCGATGCTCTCTATGCCGCTGAACTGCGCGATGAGATGGCAACCGACCTACTTGTTGCAACACAGGAATCTGTTTCTGACCGTCAAAACCAAGATGATATCTTCGACTTCGCCATGGAACTTGTCAATGGTGTCCTTGCTAACCAACTTGAAATCGACGAACTGCTTTCCTCTTTGGCGCAGAACTGGACACTTGATCGGATGCCCGCTCTGGATAGAGCGATCCTGCGTCTAGGTATCTACGAGATAGTGTTTGGCAACCAAGTGCCAGCTGAAGTGGTGATCAGCGAAGCAGTTGCCCTAGCTAGCGAACTAAGCACTGACGATTCGCCAGCTTTCATTAACGGTATTTTGGCTGGAGTTGCTGCAACACGAAAGCCAATCTAGACCTGAATCTAGGTTTGTTATAGACTCTAATAAATTCATCCTTTAAACGCGTCCTGTGAGGCGCAGAAGGAGGTGGGCGTGGTTACACGCACCGTCTTAGACGCAGCCGACATAGATCGCGCAATCGTTCGCATTTCACATGAAATAGTTGAAGCCAATCAAGGCACCAGCAACCTGCTTCTTTTAGGAATACCAACTAGAGGAGTGTTCCTAGCCAAGCGCATAGCGCAATCAATCAAGAAGAACTATCCAGATTTCGACATTGAAACTTCGGTAGGCAAGCTCGATGTCACCATGTTCCGTGATGATCTATCAACAAAGCCAGGTAGGGAAGTAACACCAACCGAGATACCGGTTAGCAATCTCGAGAATCAAACCGTCGTATTAGTTGACGATGTTCTTTTCAGCGGCAGAACTATTAGAGCTGCACTAGATGCACTGGTGTCCTATGGGAGACCTAAAGCGGTTCGTTTAGCAGTGCTAGTTGACCGAGGTCACCGTGAGCTCCCTATTCGAGCTGACTACGTCGGAAAAAACTTGCCAACCAGTTCAACGGAGAGAATCTCCGTGAAGCTTACCGAAAGCGATGATGAGCAATCGGTGGTGATTGAGCAATGAAACATCTACTGAGTATTAATGATCTCGATAAAGGTTCGGCAATCAGCCTTCTTAATTTAGCCGTTGAAATGCAACAGGTGAATAGTCGTGAGGTTAAGAAACTACCAGCGCTGAACGGCAGAACTGTCGCAAATCTATTCTTTGAAGATTCCACCAGGACTAAAATTTCCTTCGAACTAGCAGCTAAGCGTCTATCAGCCGATGTCATCAACTTCACAGCTAAGGGATCATCAGTGTCTAAAGGTGAGTCCCTGAAGGACACTGTGCAGACGATTGAAGCCATGGGTGTCGAAGCTCTGATCGTAAGACACCATCACAGCGGAGCTGCTAACACCATTGCGAACAGCACATGGTCCACCTCTGCGGTTATCAATGCTGGTGATGGAACTCATGAACATCCAACCCAGGGCCTCTTAGATTCCCTGACCATTAGACAACGACTGAAGGGTGCAGTTGATAAGGGAGATCTAGCTGGTGTTCGAGTACTTATCGCTGGTGACATTCTGCACAGCCGAGTTGCTAGGTCAAATCTCTTGTTACTTCGTCTGCTCGGAGCAAAAGTGGGCATAGTCGGTCCAGCTACATTAGTTCCAGATGATGCTCGCATCCTTGCAGATTTTATCTACTTCAACTTTGATGAAGCTCTTGCAGACAAGTTTGATGTTGTGATGATGCTCAGAATGCAGCGTGAACGAATGAACTCTGCTTTTATTCCAAATGAGACCGAGTACTCAACCCTTTGGGGACTGAGTGAATCAAGATTCAAAGCGCTCAGTAGTGAGACTCTGATAATGCACCCAGGACCGATGAACCGAGGTCTTGAGATATCCTCTGCTGCTGCCGATTCTCCACAGTCCGCAATTTTAGATCAGGTGACCAATGGAGTTGCAGTTCGCATGGCGGTTTTATATAAGTTACTAGCGCAAGAAACGAGTCTCAAATGAAGAAAAACCATTACATCCTAAGTAACGTCAAACTTTCTAATGGCACATCGGTTGACATCGAAGTCCAAGATGAGCTAATCAAAGCTGTTGGTCAAGATCTCTCGGGTGCAGATGTAATCGACTGTTCAGGGTTGATTGCACTGCAAGGTTTCGTTGATCTTCACACTCATCTGAGAGAACCTGGTTATGAGCAGTCTGAGACCATACTCACTGGAAGCAAAGCCGCCGCTAAGGGCGGGTTCACAGCAGTTCACGCAATGGCAAATACGATGCCGGTTGCAGATAATGCGGCTGTCGTTGAACAGGTTTATGCACTGGGTAAAAGTGCTGGCTATGTTCAGGTTCAGCCAATTGGTGCGGTCACCTTAGGACTTAATGGATCACAGCTAGCTGATCTCGGCAAGATGAACGCATCACAGGCAAAAGTAACTGTTTTTAGTGATGACGGCAAATGTGTCAGTGATTCATTGGTTATGCGTAGGGCTTTAGAGTATGTAAAAGCCTTCGGTGGAGTGATAGCGCAGCATGCCCAAGATCCAGCACTAACAGTAGGTGCACAGATGAACGAGGGTGGACTATCACTAAGGCTTGGTTTGACTGGTTGGCCAGGGGTTGCTGAAACAGCAATCATCGCCAGAGATGTCTTACTTGCAGAAGAAGTAGGGTCAAGACTGCACATATGCCATGTTTCAACCAGAGGTTCAGTTGATGTCATACGTTGGGCTAAGGCTAGAGGAATAAACGTTACAGCCGAAGTTACCCCGCATCACCTGCTACTCACTGAAGAGCTTGCCAGTGACTACAACCCCATCTTCAAAGTAAATCCTCCACTTCGAACTCAAAATGATGTCCTGGCTCTTAGAGAAGCAGTAGCAGATGGAACTATCGACATTGTTGCAACAGATCACGCACCACATCCAGCAGATAGCAAAGACTGCGAATGGGGAGAAGCTGCATTTGGAATGATCGGCCTTGAAACTGCCGCTTCGATAGTCAAAACGACACTTGTCGATACTGGCCTGATTGATTGGGTGAGGTTCGAAGAAGTTCTCTCTACTAACCCAGCCAGAATCGGCGGACTGAATGATCAAGGTCAAGCCATCCAAGTTGGTTCGTTAGCAAACATTGCACTAATCGACCCAGCTAGGAAATTCAAGGTTGAAACAGTTTCACAGAGCAAGAGTCCCAATAACCCCTATCTAGGTATGGAACTTTCAGGTGAGATAGTGCACACCATTTACAAAGGCACCTTCACTGTCATCAATTCAGAAATTCAGATTCTAGGAGCAAACTAATGGCAATACCAATAAGGTCAGCAATCCTGGTTCTAGAAGATGGCAAGAGCTTCAAAGGAGTTCCATTTGGCGCAACAGGTTCAACACTCGGTGAAATCGTTTTTGCGACAGGAATGTCTGGCTACCAAGAGACACTGACAGATCCTTCTTACGCAGGTCAGATAGTCCTACAAACAGCACCACACATCGGTAACACCGGAATGAATGACAGAGACGAAGAGTCAGACAAGATTTGGGTCTCTGGATACATTGTCCGAGATCTAAGCCGAGTGGTTTCGAACTTCCGCAGTCAACGCAGTCTCGAGACAGATCTGCAGCGCGACAGTGTGGTTGGGATTTCGAACCTAGACACTCGAACGTTGACATTGCACCTTCGGGACATCGGCGTTATGCGGGCAGGTATTTTTAGCGGAGAAGAAGCTAAAGCTCCTATCGAGACACTGGTTGAGCGAGTTCGTAGCGCTGATCAGATGAAGGGTAAATCACTGTCAAGTGTTGTGACAACAGCTGCTAGATACACGGTTGAACACAAGGGAACAAGAACTGGCTCTGTTGCCATTCTGGATCTTGGTATCAAGCGTTCAACCATAGAGAACATGGTTGAAAGAGGGTTAGATGTTGAGGTCTTCCCGGCAACAGCGAGCGCATCAGATCTCATGTCAATCAATCCCGGTGCCGTCTTTTATAGCAATGGGCCAGGCGACCCTGAAACCGCAACCAGTCAGGTAGAGACGCTTCAAGAGATTCTGAAAGCGGGTGTTCCGTTCTTCGGCATCTGCTTTGGCAATCAACTTCTCGGCAGAGCGCTTGGCTTTGAAACATACAAGCTAGCTTTCGGACACCGTGGCATCAATCAACCAGTTCTTGATAGAAGAACAGGACGAGTTGAAGTTACCGCTCACAATCATGGTTTCGCAGTTCGAGTTGATGGTGGGGAATACGTTGATTCACCTGCAGGCTTTGGCAAGGTGCGAGTAAGTCACATTTGTCTCAATGACAATGTTGTTGAAGGCCTGGAGTGTCAAGACATCCCTGCATACTCGGTACAGTATCACCCAGAGGCTGCAGCCGGCCCACATGATGCCAATTACTTATTCGATCGATTGATTGAAATGATTCAGCAATACCAAGACAAGAAGGCCAACTAATGCCGCGTAGAGAAGACATCAAGAGCGTTCTAGTTATCGGCTCAGGTCCGATTGTTATTGGCCAAGCTTGTGAGTTTGATTATTCAGGAACCCAGGCCTGCCGTGTCTTGCGAGCTGAAGGTATCAGAGTAATTCTCGTCAACAGCAATCCAGCAACGATCATGACTGATCCTGATTTTGCAGATGCAACGTATGTTGAACCAATCACGCCTCAGGTTATTGAAGCAATCATTGCCAAAGAAAGACCAGATGCTATTTTGCCAACTCTTGGTGGCCAAACTGCCCTCAACGCTGCCATGTCCCTTCATGAACTCGGCATTCTAGAGAAATACGATGTTGAACTCATTGGAGCCAAAGTAGCAGCAATCAAGGCTGGTGAAGACCGTTATTCATTCAAGCAGTTGGTACTCGATGCTGGAGCTGATGTTGCAAAGTCCGTAATCGCTCACAACATGGATGATGTTCTCGCCGGTGCAGAAGAGCTTGGTTATCCAGTTGTTGTTCGTCCGTCATTTACCATGGGTGGACTTGGTTCTGGTTTTGCATATAACGAAACTGAGTTGCGTCGGATAGCTGGATCGGGCTTACAAGCTAGCCCAACCACTGAAGTTCTGCTTGAGGAATCTATTCTTGGCTGGAAAGAATATGAACTTGAGCTAATGCGAGATACCGCGGATAACACTGTGGTTGTTTGTTCTATTGAGAATGTTGATCCAGTTGGAGTGCACACCGGGGATTCAATTACTGTCGCTCCTGCACTTACCCTTACCGACAGGGAATTTCAGAGGCTACGCGATATCGGCATAGACATCATCAGAGCAGTAGGCGTCGATACCGGTGGTTGCAACATTCAATTTGCAGTCGAACCCAGCACTGGTCGCATCATTGTTATTGAGATGAATCCGAGAGTGAGTAGATCCTCAGCCCTTGCCTCTAAGGCAACTGGTTTTCCGATAGCCAAGATTGCAGCCAAACTAGCCATTGGCTATCGCCTGGATGAAATCTCCAATGACATCACGAAGGTTACTCCCGCATCGTTTGAACCGACCTTGGATTACGTCGTTGTTAAGGTTCCTAGGTTCGCATTCGAAAAGTTCCCTGCAGCAGATGCAACCCTGACCACCACTATGAAGTCAGTTGGAGAAGCCATGGCAATCGGACGTAACTATGCCCAGGCCTTACAGAAAGCTTTACGATCTTTGGAGAGAAGAGGCTCTTCTTTCCACTGGGGCGAACAGCGTCTTACAAAACAAGAACTTATTGAGATTTCAAAGACACCCACTGATGGTCGCATCGTTACTGTTCAACAGGCACTTCGTTTAGGGGCAACATCTGAAGAGATTTTCACAGCGACGATGATTGACCCTTGGTTTATTGACCAAATCGTGTTAATCAACGAGATCGCTACTGAGATCAAAGACTCAGAATCGCTCACTGCAGAGCTCTTGGAATACGCTAAAACCTTTGGCTTCTCTGATGCTCAAATTGCACAGTTACGCGAACTTGAAGAAGGTGATGTTAGAGCACAGCGTTATGCGTTGAACATTAGACCTGTCTATAAGACCGTTGATACTTGCGCGGGAGAGTTCCCTGCTCTTACTCCTTATCACTACAGCACCTATGAAGAGGAAACAGAAGTTCGACCATCTAGCGCCAGGAAGGTTGTCATCTTGGGCTCCGGTCCTAACCGAATCGGTCAAGGAGTCGAGTTCGATTACTCGTGTGTGCATGCCTCATTTGCCTTACACGATGCAGGCTATGAAACAATCATGATTAACTGCAACCCAGAAACCGTTTCAACTGACTACGACACCAGTGACAGATTGTATTTCGAACCACTAACTCTGGAAGATGTTCTTGAAGTCATCCATGCAGAATCAGCTAGCGGAGAATTAGTTGGCGTTATTGTGCAACTAGGTGGACAGACAGCTCTTGGTCTTGCTCAAGGTCTATCAGCTCACGGTATCCCGATTCTTGGAACGACACCTGATGCCATTGATTTAGCTGAAGAGCGTGGTGCGTTCTCAAGAATTCTTGATGAAGCCAAACTAATCTCGCCAGCAAATGGAACTGCAACGAGCCTCCAAGAAGCACAAGTTATTGCAGAGCGAATTGGTTACCCAGTTTTGGTTAGACCTTCATTCGTTCTTGGTGGACGAGGTATGGAAATCGTCTATGACGAGAATGCCTTGGCAGGTTACTTCGACCGAATTGCTGATCAAGCAATAGTTGGTCCTAAGCATCCGCTGCTGGTCGACCGATTCTTGGACGATGCAATCGAAATCGACATCGATGCTCTCTATGACGGAACTGAGCTATATGTTGGCGGCGTTATGGAACACATCGAAGAAGCCGGTATTCACTCAGGCGATTCCTCATGCACGCTTCCTCCGATTACCCTAAGCGATGCTCAAATCGATCGAGTTCGTGATGCAACCCTAAAGATTGCTCAAGGCATTGGTGTTCAGGGTTTACTTAATGTCCAGTTCGCGCTGGCTCACGATGTCCTGTATGTTCTTGAGGCCAACCCGAGAGCATCTAGAACTGTTCCATTTGTTTCTAAGGCCCTGGGTATCACTTTGGCTAAGGCAGCAGCTTTAGTTATGGTGGGTAAAACAATCCGAGAACTGGTTGCAGAAGGACACTTACCTGCTTCTGATGGCACACACATCCCAGCTACATCAGCAATCTCAGTGAAGGAAGCAGTTCTACCGTTCAAACGATTTGCTACCAAAGATGGCAGATTCGTTGATTCTCTGCTTGGTCCTGAGATGAGATCAACCGGAGAAGTAATGGGTATTGACGTAGATTTCCCAACTGCTTTTGCCAAGAGTCAAGCTGCGGCTGGAAGTGCCTTGCCGAAATCCGGAACGATATTCATCTCTGTCGCTGATCGAGATAAACACCAAGTTGTTTTACCGGTTAGAAGACTTTGGCAACTAGGTTATGAAATTCTTGCAACGTCTGGAACAGCAGCAATACTCGCTCGTCACGGAATTCCAGCGCGAGTAGTAAGAAAGCACAGCGCTGACGATAATGCTCCAGCTGGCCCATCGATTGTCGATTTGATTCTGGAGGGTGAGGTTGATGTTGTTGTGAATACTCCGTCAGGCACAAACGCTCGTAAGGATGGTTACGAAATTAGAGCGGCGACAACAGCGGCGGACGCGCCAATCTTTACAACTATTGCGCAACTGTCAGCGGCTATAGGATCATTTGAAACTGTTATCGCAGGAGATTTCAAAGTTAAATCGCTACAAGAACACGCAGCCGATAGAAAGGCCGCCCTTGCCTGATACTTTCTCTCGAAAACTTGAAACAGCTTTTGGTAAGCATGGTCAACTATGCGTTGGCATCGACCCTCATGCCGAACTTCTAGACGAACATGGCTTTGAACAAACTCCTGAAGGTCTATACAACTTCAGCATGCAAATGCTCGAGAAACTCGTTGGAGTTGTTGGCTTGGTGAAACCGCAAGTTTCGTTTTATGAAAAATTTGGGTCTCGAGGCTTTGCAGTTTTAGAGAGCGTCCTCCTGGAAGCAAATAAAGCCGGTTTCTTGGTTATCGCTGATGCTAAGCGAGGAGACATTGGAACCACGATGTCGGCATATACCACCGCGTGGCTTGATAAAGATGCTCCGTTCATCTGCGACGCTCTAACAGTAAATCCATTCTTGGGTGTTGGGTCCTTGCTACCTGCAGTGACTGCGTCCGTTGAAAGAGGGAAAGGCCTATTTGTATTGAGCGCAACTTCAAATCCAGAAGCGACCAAGTTGCAATCCGCAAATCTTGCTGGTCTGAGTGTTGCCAAGGCGATAGCTGAGGAGGTTGCTGAATTGAATAAACAGACAGCGCAGAGCAAAACGATATTTGGATCTGTGGGTTTGGTGCTAGGAGCAACTGTTGACCTGCCAAGTCTGGGTCTAAGCAATGTCAATCATGGCTTAGCGCATCACAAAGCGCCTATTCTGGCGCCTGGTTTTGGTGCTCAAGGGGCGAAACTCAGCGACGCAAGAGCAATCTTTGGCTCAGATGCCGACTCAGTCATTTATGCAATAAGTCGAAGTGCGTTGAGAGATGGTCTTCATAACCTGGGCAAAACAATTCAATCTGACAAAGAAGAGCTTGTTCAAGCTCTCACAAAATAGGCTAATCACATGACTCGTCTAACAGTTATTGCAGGACCCACCGCCGTAGGCAAAGGAACTGTTGTTCGCTGGATGTTGGAGAAGCACCCTGAGATCAAGGTTTCAGTTTCAGCAACTACAAGAGCACCTAGACCTGGTGAAGTCGACGGGGAGCACTACTTATTTGTTTCAGACCAGGAATTCGATGCCATGATCTCCGCGGGTGAGCTTCTGGAATATGCCGTTGTTCATCAGAAACACCGCTATGGAACTCCTAGAAAGCCGGTTGAGAAGGCTTTGGCAGCCAATCAGCAAGTAGTACTTGAGATCGATGTTCAAGGTGCAAGACAGATTAAAAGGTCTATGCCTGAAGCGAACTTGATTTTCATCGCACCACCTAATTGGGAAGAACTAAGGCGAAGACTTGTCGATAGAGGCACTGAATCGCCCGAACAGGTCGAAATTAGGCTGGAAACCGCTAAAGAAGAGCTTGCCGCTGCCAGTGAGTTCGACCACACGGTTATCAACTATGAGGTAGCGGAATGCGGGCAGCAAGTCTTAGACTTGATGCAGGCTTCGTGAATCATTTGAATTCACATAATCAACCAAACGAAAGCAACTAACTTATGTCTGAAAAACTCGAAGGTATCGTTTCTCCATCAATTGATGCGCTCATGTCTAAGCACAGCTCAAAGTATGGATTGGTGATTTTCGCTGCCAAGCGAGCCCGTCAGATCAACGACTATTACTCAGCTTTACACGAGGGTAGCCTGTTCGCTAACGTTGGTCCACTTGTTGACGCTGCTGTCGATGACAAGCCGCTTTCTATTGCTATGCGCGAAATCGTTTCAGGCGCTGTTGTAGCAGAATCTAAAGCCGAATAACCAAAGCACTCACTTGCGTATCCTGGTTGGTGTCACTGGTGGGATAGCGGCGTATAAATCCGCTTCCGTAATCCGTGGGTTCACCGAAGCTGGTCATGACGTTAAAGTTCTGCCGACTCAAAACGCACTTAGGTTTATTGGCGCAACAACGCTTGAAGCACTATCCCACAACGGGGTTGATTCTGATTTATATTCCGACGTTGAAAGCGTAAAACACATCGCTCTGGCTCAAGAAGCAGACTTAATCGTTGTTGCCCCCGCTACTGCATCATTCCTGGCTAGATACGCCACCGGTATCGCTGACGATTTGCTGCTAAATGTTCTCTTAGCAACCAAAGCAAAAGTTGTCATAGCTCCCGCAATGCACACCGAGATGTGGCTGCATGAGAGCACGAGAGAGAATGTCACAAAACTAAGATCTAGGGGAGCTCTTGTTATTGAGCCTGATTCAGGTCGACTAACTGGTGAAGACACCGGAGTTGGTCGTCTACCTGAACCTGAAGAGATTGTTCGCAAGTCTCTGGCTTTCTACAATTCTGGAGTTGACCTGGTTGGCAAGAAATTCTTAGTGGTTACCGGTGGCACAAGAGAACCCATTGACGCGGTTCGCTTCATTGGTAACAATTCATCTGGCAAACAGGGAGTAGCTTTAGCCGATGCCGCTATTGACCGAGGTGCAAATGTCACGGTGATAGCAATCAACGTCGGTATTGACCTCTCACGTTTCAAAAACTTACACGTTGCCAAGTCCTTTGTAGATGTTCAAGAATTACTCGAGAAACACTCGGCGGATGCCGATGTGATACTTATGCCTGCTGCTATTAGCGATTACCGTCTCGAGAATCCGAGTGAGAACAAAATACATCGCTCGCAGCAACCAACTCTTGAACTACATCTTGTTGCCAACCCAGATTTGCTAACCCAATTGGTTAACGCAAAAACTACCGATCAACTCCGTCAACTAATTGTTGGCTTTGCTGCCGAGGTAGTAGCAGACCAAACTGAATTAGCGAGCAATGCTAAAGGAAAATTAGCTTCAAAAGGCGTCGATGTGATTGTCGCCAATAACGTGAGCCACGGTCAAATCTTTGATTCAGACAAGAATTCAGTGTTGGTAGTTAGTCAAAATGGAAATGACGAGGCCTTTACGGGGTCTAAGTATGAAGTTTCCAACCACATCTTGAATTACATCAAGCCACTTCTCTAGATTTCTAAGCTTTATGGCGTATCAAGAGACCCTTGTCAGAGCACGAGGATATACTTATCACCTATGAACGACTTAAGATATTTCACCTCTGAATCCGTAACTGAAGGTCACCCAGACAAAATCTGTGATCAGATCAGTGACGCTATTCTTGACAACCTTTTGAGCCAAGATGCCGCCTCCAGGGTCGCGGTTGAAACTCTAGTTACCACAGGTCTAGTTCATGTCGCTGGCGAAGTAACCACAGAGGGTTATGCAGAGATCCCCGACATTGTTAGAGCAAAACTTCTTGAAATCGGTTACAACTCGTCTGATATCGGTTTCGATGGAAACAGCTGTGGCGTTTCAGTTTCAATTGGTAAACAGTCAGCCGATATTGCAATGGGTGTTGATAAATCAACGGAAGCTAGGACTCTTTCCCTAACTGAAGAATATGACCAGCAGGGCGCTGGAGATCAAGGTCTCATGTTCGGATTCGCCTGCAATGAAACACCTCAGTTGATGCCATTACCAATCAAGATAGCTCACACTCTTGCCGAAAAACTAGCGTCCGTCAGACACGAAAACAAAATCGCAGTCTTGCGTCCTGACGGTAAAACTCAGGTGACAGTAGGTTACGAAAACGGTAGGCCAGTCTCAGTGCGAACCGTTGTCTTGAGCACGCAACACAACCCTGGGGTGAGTCACGCAGATATTGAAGCTGCTGTCTCAGAGCTTGTCATATCTCCTGTGCTACAGAGTTTCGGTTTTGACATTGCGGATAGCGATGTTTTGATAAACCCAACCGGGCAATTCGTTATTGGTGGACCTCAAGGAGATGCGGGACTCACCGGTAGAAAAATCATCGTTGATACTTACGGCGGCTACGCCAGACACGGTGGCGGAGCTTTCAGTGGTAAGGATCCATCTAAGGTTGACCGTTCAGCCGCGTATGCAATGAGATGGGTTGCTAAAAACGTTGTTGCCGCAGGCCTAGCCGATAAAGTCGAAGTGCAGGTTGCCTATGCAATTGGAAAAGCCAGACCAGTCGGTTTATACGTAGAAACATTCGGCACAAACACTGTCGATGAACTGAAGATTCAGAAGGCAATTGAAGAGGTCTTCGATCTAAGACCAAAGGCAATTATTGACCAATTGCAATTGCTCAGACCGATTTACTCTAAAACTTCAACCTACGGACACTTTGGTCGTGAGCTCGTCGAATTCACATGGGAAGCAACCAACCGGGTTTCGGAGTTGCGTTCAGCAGTAGGAATCTAATTGCCAAGCATTGCTGCAGTCAGATTCGCCTCGCCGTTACCTCAACTAGACCGAGAATACGATTATCTAATTCCGGAAGGCATGAGCCTTGTCGTTGGTTCACTTGTTGAAGTACCTTTTGGATCAGGTAAAAAGGCCAAGTCTGGTGTTGTAGTAGAACTCAAGGAACTTTCTGAGCACAAAGGGGAACTAGGAAGCATTACCGAGGTTCTTTCTCTTCACCCGCAGACATCTGCTGAAGTTCTCGAATTGTGTAAGCAAGTTGCTCAAAGGCAGGCATCCACAGTCGGAGAGCTGCTAACGTCCGCATTACCGAAGCGGTTCATCCGAGCGGAAAAGAACTTGATTCCCATTCCGGCATTTGAACAACTCGATAGTGAGGGCACCTCGAGCTTGGACGAGACTCTTCTTGCAGCTAAGAGAGTGCACTACACACCTGAACTAATTTCCGAGGGAGATGGGATTCCTAACTGGTCGATAGATTTTGCAAGAGCTGCCGCCAGACAACTAATTGCGGGTAGAAGTTCCCTAATTATTTTGCCTGACTACAGGGAAGTTCGGCATTTTGAGTTAGCTCTAGAGAAACTGGGCCTCACGCAACATTCGCTTAGACACGTCAGCACTGATACTGGGTCCAGTCGTTACAGCAATCATCTCCGTGCTCAGATGTCTCACGCAATAAATTTCGGAACTCGAACAGCCTGTTTCTCTGCCATTAGAGATCTCTCGATAATCATGCTTTGGGATGACGGAGATGAGTCACACATCGAGCAGGGATCTCCATACTGGAACTCAAGAGATGTTCTTTTGCAACGACAACAAATCGAAGATACTCATTTAGTTATAGCGTCGCATTCACCGAGCGCGGAGTCTTTACGCTTAATCGACTTGAATTATCTTGTCGCCTCAGACGCAAATGGGACAAAGCCGTTAGTTCGAATAACCGACAGTTTCACAAGGTTGGATGACGAAACATTTGCGTTGGTGTCAAAAAGAATCTCTGACGGAAAACCTGTGCTGATTCAAATAGCCAATCTAGGTTGGGCGAGTGCTATTGCTTGTTCTACTTGTAAGGAACTCAGGAAGTGCCCGAACTGTCAAAGCGGCGTTTGGATTGATCCTGCCGGTATGTATAGATGTCGGAGTTGCCAGCAAAGTGATTTGCTACCGCCTTGCTCTTGCGGCGGAACAAACACTCGTCCAGTTCGTATTGGTGCATCGGCAATTGCAGATCAGTTGCGCAGAAGCTTCCCAAAGACAACCATCTTGGAATCAAATGGTGATAACCCTCTAATTTCCACTTCGGCAAGCGGAGCTCTAGTTGTTGCAACCCCTGGTTCTGAACCGGATGTGGTTGGAGGTTACGACCTTATCGTTATTGCCGATGCTGCCCAGATGATTGGCGCACCTCGACTAAAGGCTCTGGAAAGGGCTGTTGGCAGTTGGGCTAACGCGATTTCCCTGGCATCAAAGCAGAGTTTGCTGATCTTCGTGGGGTTATCAGGAGTCATCGCTGACCAAATCAAAGAACTTGATTTCAAGTCAATAGTTAGTGGAGACTTCCAAGATCGGCTTAGTCTTGGGCTACCACCGAGCACTCGTGTTGCCTCAGTGATTTCGAATAACCAGCCCGACTTCATACTCTTTAAGGAAGGACTGGAGAAGATCGCCATAGTCCAACGTCTCCGGTTTTTGCCGAGTGCTGACAAGCTTTCTCTCATACTCGACTATCAGTACTCCGACGGTGCCGAACTCGCTCAATTGCTTCGAAGTCTTGCGAACTCCCTAACAGCTCAAAGCAAACACAAAAAGCCGGGTGAACGTGTTTACCGAATCAATATGGATGACAGCAAAGTAATCTAGTTGAGAGAGCTTGGGAGAGCATGAAGATACTATTTGCTGGGACTCCTGCTATTGCGGTTGAGGTACTAGATGGTTTGTTGCAATCCGGCCATGAAGTTGTCGGGATTCTGACTCGAGAACAAGCACCATTTGGTCGAAAGAAGATACTTACGGCCTCTCCGGTTTCTAATCGTGGTACTGATTTAGGCATTCCGGTCATTGAGGCCAACAAGATTTCAATCGGTGTCGCTGAAATCATTAGGGGATTAGGCGCGGACCTAGCCGTTGTGGTCGCTTACGGAGTGATTCTTAAAGCAGAGGCTCTAGATCTGATGCCACTCGGTTGGTACAACCTTCATTTCAGTGCCCTTCCAAAATGGCGTGGCGCAGCTCCAGTCCAGAGGACCATCGAGGCCGGTGAAACTGAAACCGGAGTGACGCTTTTCAAACTCGATGAAGGTATGGATTCTGGTCCAGTAGTTGCAATAGCTCCAGCTCAAATACACCCAAATGAAACCTCTGACGATTTACTTGAGAGACTGGGTAAAGTCGCCACGTCGCTAATCAACGCTGAACTACCAGGGCTTTTCGCTGGAACTACTGAAGTAAAACCTCAAGAAGGCGAGCCAAGCTTTGCAACTAAGCCAACTAGGCAAGAAGCTCATTTGAATTTTGTGTTGAAGGCTAAGGTTCTGGCCAACAGAGTTCGAGCGATGAACAGTGAACCAATGGCCTGGTGCAATCTTGATGGGGACTCGTTGAGGGTTCTCGAAGCTTACGAATATCTTGGTTCTGCTCCAGAGGATCTTGAGATTGGTGTTGTTACTAAACATGAACAAAGAGTGTTGGTTCGCTGTGGTGATAACACATGGCTCGAATTGATAAGAGTGCAACCGAGTTCTAAGAATGAAATGTCTGCCAAGGATTGGCTCAACGGTAAATCTGGTTTGGTAGTGCTCAGTTGAGAATACCTATTTCAGCAAGAAGTGTTGCGTTGGAGCTTCTAAACAAAGTTACTCATGATGACAGCTATGCGAATCTTGTAATGCCAGCACTATTGGATGCGGCAAAGTTAGAAACACGAGACGCTGCATTCGCTCAAGAGCTGGCCTTTTCAACCTTGCGTTGGCAACTGACTTACGATGCGATTCTCGACACTGTGAGTTCAAGACCAGTTGATGAGATTGATGCATCACTTCTAAATGCGCTAAGACTAGGTTGTCACCAGATATTGCAGATGCGGGTGCCAGCTCATGCTGCACTAAATGAAACAGTGCAACTTATTCGCTACGCATGTGGCGAGAAGACTGTCGGGTTTGCAAACGGTTTACTGCGCAGAGTCAGTGAGAAGAGCTTCGAACAGTGGCTCGGAGTAATTGAAGCCAAAACAACTTCCGAGGTGGAGCGGCTCTCAGTTCGATACAGCCATCCGCAATGGATTGTGAGAGCCCTGCAACAGAGTTTGCTTTCCGATAGTAGATCAGAGTCGATAGATGACCTGCTGCGAATCAACAACGTCCCAGCTCTACTGAACCTTGTAGCTCTCCCCGGCCTAAGTATGAGGGACGACTTTAGAGATGTGAGTGAGAGCGATAACCGTTACAGTCCATTTGGTTTCACTCTCGATTCAGGAAATCCTGCTGACCTAGTAGAGGTCAAAACCGGCGCAGTCCGAGTTCAGGATGAAGGCTCCCAGTTGGCAGCGCTTGCACTTGCTAGCTTTAGAGATGTAGCTAAAGGGGAGAGTTGGCTTGATCTTTGCGCAGGTCCTGGCGGTAAAGCTGCCCTATTAGCTGCGATAGCAGAAATTGAGAATGTTTCCCTTATTGCTAACGAGGTTCAACCACATCGAGCAAAGCTCGTTAGCCAAGCGCTAAAAGCTTTTCCAAATGTAAAGGTCACTGTTGAAGATGGTAGAGATTTTTCAAACCAACCAGAAAAGTACGACCGAATCTTGGTAGATGCTCCTTGCACAGGTCTAGGTGCATTGCGCAGAAGACCTGAGGCACGTTGGCGTAAATCTGCCGAGGATCTAAAGACTCTCACAGCTTTGCAATTTGAATTAGTACAAAGCGCTTATGCAGCGCTTAAGCCTGGAGGATTACTTCTGTATGTAACATGTTCGCCTCACCTGTCAGAGACAACAGCTGTCATCGAGAAAGCCATAAAGCAATTGGCGGTAAGGGTTCTAGATCTAACTGCGGTAATGAATGAAAGGTTTATGGCTGGAGCACTACCCAATAACCGCAAGTCCATTCAGCTATACACAGACAGAGACAACACCGACTGTATGTTTATGGCCATGCTGACCAAAGAGAACTAGGCGATTAGAGTTAATTCATGGACATAAGGATTCAACCGAGTATTCTCAGTGCTGACTTCGTCAACTTTGAGGCTGATTTCGATTCCATTTCTTCTGCCGACGGCATTCACGTAGACGTCATGGATGGCCACTTTGTCCCGAACATGACTTTTGGGCCGCCGATGGTCAAGCGCATGCAGGAAATATCTAAGCTGCCTCTTGATGTTCATCTAATGATTGAGAATTCAGATCACTGGGCTCCGGTTTACGCCTCTCTTGGTGTCTTTTCGGTTACTTTCCACTTTGAGGCTTGTGCGGATGCGGTTGCTACGGCTAGAGCCATAAGGTCGATGGGCTCAAGAGCAGGTATTGCAATAAAGCCAGGAACAGCGGTCTCCGCTATCGAGTCCATTATCAACGAGTTCGATCAGGTGCTCGTCATGTCAGTTGAACCAGGTTTTGGCGGGCAATCATTTATTCAGAGCAGCCTGGACAAGATTACAGAGGTCAGAGCTCTAATTTATCTGCACAGTCCGCAAACTTGGCTCCAAGTTGATGGTGGCATAGATGAAAGCAACATCGCAGAGGTGTCTAAAGCAGGTGCTGATACTTTTGTTGCCGGTAGCGCGGTATTCAAGAGTTCAGACCGCAATGGACAGATTAATTCCCTCAGGGATCTAGCGCTAGCTGCTCACCGCTAGCCATCAGTTATCAAGACGAGTAAAATGGGTTGATGAAGACCTTCGAATCACTTTACGCAGAAATAACTAGCAAAGCTGCGGCTGACCCTGCAACTTCAAACACAGCCAGACTGCTGTCGGATGGAGTACATGAGATTGGTAAGAAGGTAGTTGAAGAAGCAGCCGAAGTATGGATGGCTGCCGAGTTCCAGAGCAAAGACGATCTGGCACTTGAAATAAGTCAGCTTATTTACCACCTACAAGTTTTGATGGTTGCCAAAGGCGTCAGCATCGAAGATATCCAAGCTAAATACTAGGAAAGAATCATGCTAAGAGTAGCCGTTCCAAACAAAGGTATTCTCTCTGAATTCGCAACTGCCATGCTCGATGAAGCTGGCTATGCAATCAGAAGAGACTCTAAGACACTTCGTGTTGTTGATGTCGAACACGACATTGAGTTCTTTTATCTTCGCCCAAGAGACATCGCAACATACGTTGGCACAGGGGCCCTTGATTTAGGTCTCACCGGCCTTGACCTGCTTGCTGATAGTAGGTCTCAAGCAATTCGAGTTGCTGATCTAAACTTTGGTAAATCAACGTTCCGTTTAGCAGCTCCAGCCGGAGCATTTAGTTCGGTTCAAGAGTTATCGGGAAAGCGCATAGCCAGTGCATACCCAAGTATCATCGAAGACTTCTTGAAGACAGCGGGAGTCATTGCACACATCATCAAGCTAGATGGCGCGGTTGAAACTGCAGTGAGCCTAGGAGTTGCCGATGCAGTTGCCGATGTTGTTTCAACTGGTAACACGTTGCGTCAAGCTGGATTAGAGATTTTCGGACCAGTGATTCTCGAATCGTCGGCGTACCTGATTGCCAACGAGGGCAGCGTGGCGAAGGCAGCGGGATTGCTTAGAAGACTAAATGGCGTGGTGGTTGCACGCGAATACGTGATCTTTGATTATGACTGCCCAGTGTCCTTGGTTGACAGTGCTTCGGTAATCACACCCGGTATTGAATCTCCAACTGTTTCGCCAACTAAAGATCCAGACTGGGTCGCTGTTAGAGCGTTAGTAAGACGCGAAGAAACCAATATTAAAATGGATCAGCTTTACGACTTGGGTGCTCGTGCGATTTTAGTAAGCGCAATCCACGCTGCGCGTATCTAAACATGAGTCTTTCTATCAGAGTCATTCCCTGTCTTGATGTTCGTAACGGCAGAGTTGTCAAAGGCATTAACTTTCAGGGTCTTAGAGACATCGGAGATCCTGTTGAGCTTGCTACCAAATACAACTCCGATGGAGCGGATGAGCTCACCTGTCTGGATGTTTCAGCAAGCGTCGAAGGAAGAGCTGCAATTCTTGAGGTCGTTGAAAGAACAGCCGAGTGCATATTTATTCCGCTAACAGTTGGCGGCGGAGTTCGAACACTAAAAGATGTTTCCGATTTCCTTCGAGCTGGAGCAGACAAGGTTTCTATCGGTTCTGCAGCTACTAGCAATCCGGGTTTACTTGATGAAGTTTCCTCGGTTTACGGCGACCAAGTTTTAGTTGTTTCACTGGACATAAAAAGGTCAAAAGAGGTGCCATCAGGTTTCACGCTTACCAGTCATGGCGGAGCGAGAGAAACAGGTATCGATGCCTTGCGGTGGATAGCAAACAATCAAAGTAGGGGAATTGGGGAACTACTAATAAACAGCATGGATTCGGATGGCACCAGGGTTGGTTTTGACATCGAACTGTTCGAGAAAGTGCAAGAGGTTTCCGGTTTGCCCCTAATCATTAGTGGAGGAGCAGGAACAGTTGAGGATTTTGTGGCGGCGGCCAAAGCTGGGGCTAACGCATTGTTAGCGGCGTCGGTATTTCACTCGGGGGAGATAACTATCCAAGAAGTTAAGATTGCTATGAGAGATCAAGGATTGCAGGTGAGACTATGAGTTCCGGACTTGAACCGAGCTACGATGCAAATGGTCTAGTGCCAGCTATTCTTCAGGACAGTGTGTCTAAGCGAGTTTTGATGCTGGCATACATGAATTCTGAGGCTTACTCGCTCACACAAGAGCATGGCACCTGCCACTTCTTCTCTAGAAGTAGGAACGAGATCTGGCATAAAGGTGCCACTTCAGGAAATTTCATGAAGGTTGTCTCAATTGAGCTTGACTGCGACTCTGATGCGATCCTGATACAGGTGAATCCAAGTGGGCCTGCTTGCCATAATGGGACAGAGTCATGCTTTGAGGCTGAGACCGAAGAACTTACTAACTAGGCTTGAACAATGACTAGGACTTTCAATCTAGATGCGGCAGGTTTCCTTTCGATAGCAAAGCCTGGGTTAGTGGTTCCGATCTTCTTAAAGGTCTTCGGCGGTAATGAAACGCCTGTCGGAATTTACGAGAAAGTGTCAGCTAATCGCTCCGGCACATTTCTGCTCGAATCGGCTGAACAAGGAGTTTGGTCCAGATTTAGCTTCATTGGGGTTTCCAGTAGAGCAAGTTTTATTCAAAAAAATTCCGAACTTAAGATTTCAAATCCACTTCTTGCTCTGCCTGATGGTGGCACACTTCCTAAGGCACCACTGGCTGCAATTAAAGCAGTTCAATCAGCATGGAACATATCCAATCAGCCAGACCTGCCACCTCTAACTTCTGGTCTTGTTGGGCTCTTTAGTTGGGATGTAATTCGTGAGATCGAAAACCTTCCGATAATCCCCGCAAAGGATTATGACCAACCAAACATTCATTTAGAGATGGTGCGCGACATCGTCGTAGTCGATCACAAGACCAGCAGTCTTCTTTTGGTCTCAAACATTTACTGCGAAACTGAGATGGATTATGAGCTCGCCTACGAAGAAGCTGCCAAGCGTATCTCAGATCTACTTGAGCTTTTGAGCTCAGCAGCTCCACCAACACTGTCTGTATTGGAGCGAGAAGTTGAGTCGACACCAACTTACCGAACCAAAAAGCAAGACTTCTTGGCGGCTATCGATAGGGCTAAGACTTTCGTTGTTGCAGGGGATGTGTTCCAGGTCGTAATTTCGCAGCGTTTTGACATCGAAGTAACCGCAAGACCCATCGATGTATACCGAGTTCTGCGTGCACTAAATCCAAGCCCTTACATGTATTTACTAAATTATGCAGATGAGGATGGCGATTACTCGGTCGTTGGTTCATCGCCAGAAGCTCTAGTAAAGGTAATTGGCAAAGAAGTAATCATGCATCCAATTGCTGGGTCAAGACCTAGAAGCGCTGACGCTGTTGAAGATGAAGCTTTAGCCGATTCTCTTCTGGCAGATACCAAGGAGCGAGCAGAGCATTTGATGCTGGTTGACTTGGCAAGAAATGACTTACTCAAGGTATGTGAACCAAGCTCGGTTAATGTGACCCAGTTCATGAAGATTGAACGGTTTAGCCACATCATGCATTTGGTTTCCACTGTTGAAGGCGAGTTGGCCGCCGAAAAGTCTGCTGTAGATGTGTTCACAGCCACTTTTCCTGCTGGGACACTATCTGGCGCTCCAAAGCCAAGGGCCTTAGAGATCATCGACGAGCTAGAACCAGCTAACCGTGGCATTTTCGGTGGAGTAGTTGGTTATTTTGACTTCGCTGGTAACGCGGATCTAGCCATCGCTATACGAACCGCCTTCATAAGAGATGGTTTGGCCCGTGTTCAGGCTGGTGCAGGCATTGTGCTTGACTCGGTTCCAGAGTCTGAATTTCAGGAAACAGTAAATAAAACAGGAGCAGTGATTGCAGCGATTTCACAGGCGAACTCACTTTTCGGATCTGATTAGCCATTAGCGACTTCGCTACCCCTGAAGCAAGTTAAGATTGTTAGATAGAAAGGCTTCAAAATGACAACCCACGAAAACGAACCAGGCCACGGCCACTCTATTGCTGCCTGGTCTGCTGTAATAGTTGCAATTATCGGTGTGACAATAGCCACTCTTGGGGTCTGGCTTGGCGACAACACACTCACAATCGCGGGTTCCGTCGTAACTGTCCTCTCAATCGGGCTAGGCCCAGTACTTGCCAAACTTGGCTTTGGTGTTGCAGGCAAGTCAACCCCCACCAAATAAATGCTTGACGATCTCTACGCCGGTGCGTTATCCGACGCAGAACAACGACTTGAAATCACTTCTCTTGCGGAATTAGCCAAGATCGCTGATGAACAACCTGCGCCATTGGATGCCATTAGTTTTCTTTCTGCCGGCAACTCGATAAATGTCATAGCGGAAATCAAACGGGCCAGTCCATCTAAAGGTTTTCTCGCAGAGATTTCTAATCCAGCAGAACTGGCAGTAACCTACGAATCAAGTGGAGCAGCTGCAATTAGCGTGCTCACCGAAGAACGTAAATTCAAAGGTTCACTGAATGATTTAGCAGAGGTACGAAAAGCCGTTAGAGTCCCTGTTCTTAGAAAAGACTTCATAGCTCTAGAGCAGCAAGTTTTAGAAGCTAGGGCCATTGGTGCAGACATCGTGCTCTTGATTGTTGCTGGATTGGACCAAGCCACTTTGCAACATCTGGTTCGCTTTGTGGAAAGTTTTGGGATGACCGCTTTCGTCGAGACACACGACAGAGATGAAGTGCTCAGAGCCATCGACACAGGAGCGAACCTGATTGGTATCAATGCCAGAGATCTTTCAACTTTTGACACGGATAGAGAGCTTTTCGCGACTCTTGCTGACTTACTTCCAAGAGACGCTGTCGCAGTGGCAGAATCAGCGGTCCGCGACGTAACGGATGTTATGGCTTATGCAGCCGCTGGTGCAGACTGTGTGCTGGTTGGGGAAGCACTGGTAACCGGTGATGCGGGTGCATTATTGAGTGAATTTATATCGATTCCAAAGATTAGACTTTAGCCAATGACTGAACAAAAATTACTAAAAGCGCAGAACGGGCCTTACTTTGGTGAGTATGGAGGTCGTTTTGTGCCTGAATCATTAATCGCAGCCTTAGATGAGCTAGAGGCAACATATGAGGCCGCCAAGAATGACCCGAGCTTTGTGGCAGAACTTGCTGAACTCAACAAGAGTTATGTAGGCCGGCCTTCGATAATTACCGAGGTGCCTAAGTTTGCAGCTCTTGCAGGCAACATTCGAGTATTTCTAAAGCGTGAGGATCTAAATCACACCGGTTCTCACAAAATCAATAACGTCATTGGTCAAGCGCTGCTGACCAAGCGCATGGGCAAAACTAGGATTATCGCGGAAACAGGTGCAGGTCAGCATGGTGTTGCTAGCGCAACAGCGGCTGCCCTATTTGGTCTCGAGTGTGTGGTTTACATGGGTGAAGTTGACACTGAGCGTCAGGCATTGAATGTTGCTCGCATGAAGCTACTAGGTGCTGAAGTGATCCCGGTAACGACAGGATCTAGAACACTTAAAGATGCCATCAACGAGGCGCTCAGGGACTGGGTTGCAAACGTTGACAACACCCATTACCTGCTGGGCACTGTTGCCGGCCCGCATCCGTTCCCAACAATGGTGAGAGATTTCCATTCAGTTATCGGATTCGAATCAAGGGAGCAGATGCTTCAGGACTATGGCTTCCTGCCTGATGTCGTTGCGGCCTGCGTCGGTGGTGGCTCGAATGCAATTGGTTTGTTCCATGCATTCCTCGATGATGAAGATGTCAAGCTCTGGGGCTTCGAAGCTGCCGGTGAAGGTATGAACACGTTGAAGCACGCCGCAACCTTGAATAAAGGCAAAGTAGGAGTTTTGCACGGCGCTAAGAGTTACTTACTGCAAGATGAAGACGGTCAAACAGTAGAGAGCCATTCGATATCTGCAGGTCTGGACTATCCAGGTGTTGGACCAGAGCATTCTTGGTTGAAAGATCTAGACCGAGCCCAGTACTTCGGAATTTCGGATGACGAAGCCATGCAAGCTCTAAAAGCCCTTTCCCAAACTGAAGGTATTATTCCAGCTATTGAAACAGCTCACGCTCTAGCCGGAGTTATAAAGCACGGCTCTGAATTGGCTAAGGGGTCTTCAATTTTGATTAACCTAAGCGGCCGCGGCGATAAAGACATGGAAACCGTCGGGAAGTATTTTGGATTCTTAGGATCAGGGAAATGACAGTTCAAGAAATTCTTTCTGGTTTAGATAGCAGAGACGAATCCGCTCTAATTGGGTACTTCCCAGCAGGCTATCCAACTAGTGCCGACTCAATTGAAGCCTGTGTTGCCATGTGTGAATCTGGCATCGATGTTCTAGAACTTGGTGTTCCATACAGTGATCCGGTTATGGACGGTTTAGTCATCCAAGAGGCAACTGAAATGGCTTTGGCTAACGGATTCAAACTCTCGGGCTTCTTTGAAACTCTTAAGGCAATTACTTCGAGAGTGGAGACGCCAGTTCTAGTGATGAGCTATTGGAACCCAATTTTGCAGTATGGCGTCCAACGTTTTGCTGAAGATCTCAAAGCTGCAGGGGGAGCAGGAATGATTACCCCGGATCTCATCCCTGACGAAGCTGCTGATTGGATTAGAGCATCCGACGAGCTCGATTTGGAACGAGTGTTCCTAGCGACTCCATCATCTTCAGATAAGAGACTTGAGCAAGTAGCTAAGGTTTCTAAGGGCTTCATCTACGCAGTTTCAACCATGGGGATTACAGGTGCAAGAGAAGACCTCGACGCTAAGGCAAGAACTGTTGTTTCAGGAGTGAAAGCCACAGGAACAAAGGTTCCGGTCTGCGTTGGTATCGGAATTTCGACTTCGGACCAAGTTCTCGAAGTCAACTCCTACGCTGACGGGGCTATCGTTGGAAGTGTATTTATAAAAGCTTACCGCGATGGCGGTATAGACAAGTTGCGCAATGTTGTGCAGGAACTGAAAGCAGGTAACTAGGGCCATGAATTTCATTAGCGCAATACCATCTCCGACTATCAGCTCTTTTACACTCGGTCCAGTCACGGTTCACTTTTATGCGTTATTCATTCTTGCGGGCATTGTTGTTGCGACAATTGTGACTGCTGGTCGCATGAAGGAACGAGGCATGGAAGCTGGACTTGCCATTGACATTGCAATCTGGGCTGTTCCTTTTGGAATTATCGGTGGAAGACTATTTCACGTTTTCACGCATGCGAATGATTATTTCGGTCCCGGTAAAGACTGGACGACAATGTTCAAGCTTTGGGAAGGTGGCTTGGCAATCTATGGAGCTCTAATTTTTGGAGTACTAGGTGCATACATAGCCTGCCAAGTTGACATTAAAAAACTACGCATTACCTCAGCTGGGATTAGGTTCCTTAGTTTTGCGGACGCATTAGTTCCTGGTTTGCTTGCGGCTCAAGCCCTAGGTCGCTGGGGCAACTACTTCAACAGTGAGCTCTTCGGAGAGCCAACAGATCTGCCATGGGGATTAGAAATTTCATGGGCGAATCCAAACTACCCGGCTGGGCTTCCAGAAGGTGTCTTGTTCCATCCAACTTTCCTGTATGAATCTCTTTGGTCTCTACTTGGAATTGCAGTATTTCTTCTTCTAGAGAACAGATTCAATCTCAGGTGGGGACGCATGTTCGCCGCTTACCTAATGTGGTACTCATTTGGTCGCTTCTTTATCGAGGGAATCCGCTTGGATCCAAGCGATGTCTTCTTAGGCCTTAGAACCAACCAGTGGTCAGCTGTCCTAGGCTTCCTGATCGGATTAGCACTTCTGAGAATCCAATACTCCAGACATACCGGAATCGAAGAAACTGGCTACCTACCAGGTCGAAGCGCAAGGCCACCACAGGTCAAGGCTTCTAAGAAAGCAGCCGCTGCGGTAGAATCTAAAGAGTCTTCAGACCAAGAGTAACCACTCTAAAACCTCTCTTAGTGGGCCATCGTCGTCCCCATTTATCAATTTATGAATGGAGTTCGACATGTCGAATCTTTCGCCGTTTGAGCGGTTCAACACCGCTCCTGCCGCGTCTGGTTTATATGACCCGGCGCGCGATAAGGATGCTTGTGGCTTGGCCATGGTTGCAACCCTTCGTGGAACAGCTGGTCACGACATAATTGACACTGCTCTAACCGCACTTAGAAATCTAGAGCATCGTGGTGCAGTTGGATCAGATGAAGGAACTGGTGACGGTGCTGGCATTATCACCCAAATGCCTGACCGATTCTTCAGATCGGTAACTGATTTTGTTTTACCTGCTGCAGGAGAATATGGTGCTGGACTTGTTTTTCTAGAAACCGATGCCGATTCCAGATCTTTCGAAGCATCATTCGCCAAACTGGCTGAGGAACTATCTCTCAATCTTCTAGGCCTGCGAGTAGTTCCAACGGATGATTCAGTGCTTGGAGATCTAGCTAAAGCTGCAATGCCGCAAATTGTTCAAGTGTTTGTTTCATCAAACATTGAAGCGACAAGCGACGAGTTCGAAAGAGCTTTGTATTTGCTTCGCAGAAAGTCAGAGCGAAGCCTAAGGGTTTATCACCCCTCGCTTTCAGCCAAAACAATCGTTTACAAAGGCATGGTTACCACCTTGCAACTGGAACCGTTCTACCCAGACCTTAGTGATGAGCGATTTGAATCCAAACTTGCTTTGGTGCACTCACGCTTTTCTACCAACACTTTTCCTTCCTGGCCACTGGCTCATCCATTCAGGATGATCGCACACAACGGAGAAATAAACACAGTCAAGGGAAACCGAAACTGGATGCGCGCAAGAGAGGCAAGACTTTCATCTTCTTTGCATAAAGATTTGGAAGCCCTAAAGCCAGTTATTACTCCAGGTGGAAGTGACTCGGCGTCCTTCGATGAAGTACTAGAACTTCTCGTTCTATCAGGAAGATCTTTACCTCATGCAATGATGATGATGATTCCTGAGGCTTGGGAAAAACAAACCGACATGACCGCGCAGCTTAGAGATTTCTACGAGTACCACTCGATGTTGATGGAACCGTGGGACGGACCTGCAGCAGTAATTTTCACCGATGGCTCCCTAGTGGGTGCAACTTTAGACCGCAACGGGCTAAGACCAGGTCGATACATCGTCACAGAAGACGGTTTAGTTATTCTCGCCTCTGAAATCGGTGTAGTAGACATTGACCCAAGCAGAATTGTTCGTAAAGGCAGATTGCAACCAGGACGCATGTTCCTTGCTGACACTGCAACGGGACGCCTAATTGACGATGAAGAAATCAAGGCAGAGATTGCAGCTAGCGAACCTTGGGGCCAATGGCTGAAAGATAACCGCATCAACCTAAAAGACCTTCCTGACCGTGAGCACGTTGCTCACACCAAGAACTCGGTGAGTAGAAGACAGCGTACCTTTGGATACACCGAAGAAGACTTGAGAATGTTAGTTGCACCAATGGCACGAGTTGGCGCTGAACCACTTGGCGCGATGGGTTCTGACACTCCGATTGCAGCGCTTAGCGTGAAGCCTAGGTTGCTATTCGACTACTTCGTGCAACAGTTCGCTCAAGTTACCAACCCACCGCTCGATTCAATCAGAGAAGAGATTGTCACATCCTTGAGTGTTGGTATTGGTCCTGAGCAGAACCTTTTAGATGCAACCCCTGAGCACGCTCGTATGGTAATTCTCGATTTTCCGGTTATCTCTAACGATGAGCTCTCCAAGATCAAATACAGCGAAGATGCCGGTATCGGTAGATCCCATGTCGTTCGGGGCTTGTATCGAGTGGACGAAGGCGAAGAGGCTCTTGCTGAACGACTAAGGGAAATCTGCCTAGAACTTGATGACGCTGTAGCAGCTGGCTGCAACTTCATAGTTGTTTCAGACAGAGACAGCAACCGAGAATTGGCACCTATTCCTTCGCTACTTCTTACCTCTGCCGTCCACCATCACCTAATTCGATCGGGTAACAGAACCAAAGTCGGATTGGTTGTTGAAGCTGGAGATGTGCGCGAGGTGCACCACGTAGCTGCATTGATTGGCTATGGCGCGGCAGCAATCAACCCATACCTCGCCATGGAATCCGTTGAACTCATGGTTCGCAATGGAACCATCCAGGGCATAACAGTTGAAACCGCTACTAAGAACTTGATTAAGGGGCTTGGTAAAGGAGTTCTCAAGATTATGTCGAAGATGGGAATCTCGACCGTGTCTTCTTATTCAGGAGCACAATGTTTTGAGGCGATCGGTCTTTCACAAGAATTCGTTGATGCTTACTTCACCGGCACCACTAGCCAGCTTGGCGGTATTGGCTTAGAGGTTATCGCTTCCGAAATTTCTTCCCGTCACTCCAGTGCCTACCCGATTGAAAGAGCGACCAGACCGCACGAAGAGCTTGAAGTTGGTGGCGAATATCAATGGCGTCGAGAAGGTCCACCACATCTATTCAACCCAGAGACAGTTTTCAAGTTGCAGCATGCAACAAGAACTAAACGTTTCGACATCTTCCGGGAATACACAAAGCTGGTTGATGATCAAGCGGAGCGGTTGATGACCCTTCGCGGACTATTCATGCTTCGTGAAGGCGTCAGACCTGCAGTATCGCTCAGCGAAGTAGAGCCTGCAACAGAGATTGTCAAACGCTTCTCTACCGGAGCAATGTCATACGGTTCCATTTCGCCTGAAGCTCACGAAACTCTAGCTATCGCCATGAACAACCTAGGTGCTAAATCAAACACCGGTGAAGGTGGGGAAGACGTTGAAAGACTTCTCGACCCCACTAGACGCTCTGCGATAAAACAGGTCGCTTCAGGACGTTTCGGCGTGACCAGTATGTATTTGAGCCACGCTGATGATATTCAAATCAAGATGGCACAGGGTGCAAAGCCAGGTGAAGGTGGACAGCTGCCACCGAACAAGGTCTACCCGTGGATTGCAGCAACCAGACATTCAACTCCTGGCGTTGGTTTGATTTCGCCGCCTCCGCATCACGATATTTACTCCATTGAAGATTTGAAGCAACTGATTTTCGATCTTAAACGCGCTAATTCAAAGGCAAGAATCCATGTCAAGCTAGTTAGCCAAGTTGGTATTGGAACTGTTGCTGCTGGCGTTGCGAAAGCTAAAGCTGATGTCATTTTGGTTTCAGGTCACGATGGTGGCACGGGAGCCTCGCCGTTGAATTCACTAAAGCACGCCGGAACACCTTGGGAACTCGGTCTTGCTGAAACGCAACAGACTCTAATGGTAAATGGACTGCGTGATCGTGTTTCTGTGCAAGTCGATGGTCAAATGAAAACAGGACGCGATGTAATGATTGCTGCGCTCTTAGGTGCAGAAGAATTTGGATTTGCAACAGCACCCTTAGTCGTCTCAGGCTGTGTAATGATGAGAGTCTGTCACCTCGATACCTGCCCAGTCGGTGTTGCAACTCAGAACCCAGACCTAAGAGCTAGATTCACTGGACAAGCTGAACACGTTGAGAACTTCTTTATGTTCCTCGCAGAAGAGGTAAGAGAGTATCTAGCTTCCCTTGGTTTTAGATCTCTCGATGAAGCTATCGGCCATAGTGAACTCCTGGATGCGAACAGAGCAATTTCGCACTGGAAGGCTGACGGGCTTGACCTGACACCGATACTGGCGGCCCCTGCTCCTAACACCGGCCCGTTACGCAGATTCACGTTGCAGGATCATCAACTTGGTGAACATTTTGATCACCAGCTCATAGCAGCAAGCACTAAAGCGCTAGAGGACGCGCAGCCTGTTCACATTGAATTGCCGATTTCGAACACTGCACAGGCTGTTGGCACCATGCTCGGACATGAAGTAACAAAGAGATATGGCGTTGATGGATTAGCTGAAGCAACGATTGACATTCATGTGACCGGCGCTGCTGGCCAGTCATTTGGCGCGTTCATACCTAAGGGCATAAAGCTAACTCTCTCAGGCGACTCGAACGACTATGTCGGTAAAGGATTATCTGGCGGTTACATCGTGGTGAAACCTTCCGACAGTGCCGTATATCCTGCTGATCAGAACGTTATTGCCGGAAACGTGATCGGCTATGGCGCCACTAGCGGTTCGATGTTCATTAGCGGTATCGTCGGTGAACGATTCCTGGTTAGAAATTCAGGAGCAACAGCGGTTGTTGAAGGCGTTGGCGATCACGCGCTTGAATACATGACCGGTGGTGTTGCAGTAATCCTCGGTAAGACTGGAAGAAACCTCGCGGCTGGTATGTCTGGTGGTTACGCCTTTATTTATAAACTTCGTGCCGACCATGTCAACCACAGCGCGCTTACTGATGGTGAAGTGGATTTATTGCCTTTGGGAGAAGCCGATGCAGTTGCTCTAAACACTTTGTTGCAGAAGCACCTTGAGGACACTGGTTCAAAGCTTGCGGCGAAGTTGTTACAAAACTTTGAAACCAATGTTAAAGATTTCACCAAGGTGTTGCCAAGAGATTACGCAAGGGTTTTGGAAATACAACGCGAAGCAACACAAGCTGGCGACGCTTTGGATTCACCAAAGGTATGGTCTCGAATCCTGGAGGTGAGCGCTCGTGGCTGATCCACGCGGATTCCTTAAAGTAACCGAACGAGAGACTGCTAAACGTCGACCGATTGAAGTGCGTATCAAAGATTGGCGTGAAGTCTATGAAGATCACGACCCAGCTGTTCTAAAGCAACAGGCAGGCCGCTGTATGGATTGCGGTATCGCATTTTGTCATCAGGGTTGCCCATTAGGTAACTTGATTCCCGAATGGAATGACCTAACTTGGCGACAAGACGGCAGGGGAGCAATCGAGAGATTGCACGCTACCAATAACTTCCCTGAGTTCACAGGAAAACTCTGTCCTGCTCCATGTGAGAGTTCTTGTGTGCTTGGCATCAATCAACCGCCCGTAACAATCAAAGAAATCGAAGCATCAATCATTGACCAGGCCTTCGATAGAGGCTGGGTTGAAGCGCACGCTCCTGAACGTATGACCGGTAAAACCGTTGCAGTTGTCGGGTCAGGACCAGCAGGTCTTGCTGCAGCTCAGCAACTAACTCGAGCAGGTCACACGGTAGCCGTGTATGAGAAAGATGACAGAATCGGAGGTCTGCTTCGTTACGGTATTCCAGATTTCAAGATGGAAAAATACCACATAGATAGAAGACTTGAACAGATGTCAGCGGAAGGAACAAGATTCCGCCCAGGTGTTGCAATTGGTGGCGAACTTAGCTGGGATGAACTCTTCAGGAGATATGAAGCAGTCCTAATAGCTACTGGTTCATCCAGACCTCGAGATTTAGCTATCGAAGGCCGAGGCCTAGCTGGTGTTCATTTTGCAATGGATTACCTAACCCAATCCAACAAGGTCGTTGCTGGAGATTCAGTAGTGGACCAAATCGTTGCCAGCGGCAAAAAGGTAATCATTTTAGGTGGTGGAGATACTGGAGCTGACTGTTTAGGAACTGCTACTAGACAGGGAGCTGAATCGGTCACAACACTGGCTATTGGGTTCCAGCCTCCGGCTGAGCGTCAGGCGGACCAGCCTTGGCCAACTTTCCCTAACCTATTTGAAATTACCAGTGCCCATGAAGAATTTGGTGAGCGAAAGTATCTAGCCAACACCGTTCGCTTCATTGGAGTTGATGGCAAAGTCACCGGGGTAGAGGTTGCTGAGACCGAAGTCATCGACGGAAGACGTGTTGCAAGAGCCGGAACGGAACAAATCATCGAGGCTGACCTCGTACTACTAGCTCTAGGTTTCACAGGTCCTGAAGGTGAGATCGAGATAGGTGAGGCTCGTGTTGAACGAGATGCTAAGACCAACATAGCTAGAAGTGACAAGTACGCTACCAACATTGATGGAGTTTTCGCAGCTGGAGATGCGGGTCGCGGTCAGAGCCTTATCGTTTGGGCTATTGCCGAAGGTAGGGCAGCGGCAGCGGCGATAGATGAGTACTTAGAAGGAACCACAATGTTGCCAGCACCAGTGAAACCTTCCGAAATCGGAATGCACGCCTAACCACTCGGTAGGCTGTTATCTGCATTACAAGCAAAGGAAAATATGAGACGCGCCAAAATCATTGCGACACTAGGTCCTGCGGTATCAACCTACGAGTCAATAAAAGCCATTATCGAAGCTGGTGTTGACGTTGCAAGAATGAACCTTAGCCACGGTAGTTACGATGTTCATGAAGGCATCTATAACATCGTTAGGCAAGTCGCAGCAGATCTCAATAAGCCAATTGGAATTTTCGTTGACCTGCAGGGTCCAAAGATTCGTCTTGGACGTTTTGCCGATGGACCGGTAACTCTTGATAAAGGCGCAACTTTCAAGATCACCATCGACGACATCCAAGGGGATGTAAACATTTGTTCAACAACCTTCAAGGGCTTGCCAGGAGATGTGAAGGTAGGCGATGTTCTGCTTATTGATGATGGCAAAGTCGGGCTACGCGCAACAGCAGTAGATGACAGAACCGTGACAACAGTAGTTGAAGTAGCCGGTGTGGTTAGTAATAACAAGGGAATTAATCTGCCAGGAGTAGCAGTAAACGTTCCAGCGCTTAGCGAGAAAGACGAGGATGACCTTCGTTGGGGTATTCGTCTGGGCGTCGACATGATTGCACTGTCTTTTGTTAGAGATGCGTCAGATATTGTTCGTGTTCATGAAATCATGCGTGAAGAAGGTAAGTTTCTTCCAGTTATCGCAAAGATTGAAAAGCCTCAAGCTGTTGAAGCCCTAGAAGAAATCATTGACGCCTTTGATGGCGTCATGGTTGCCCGAGGCGATTTAGGTGTTGAGTTACCTTTCTGGGATGTTCCACTGGTGCAAAAGCGCGCGGTTGAACTTTCCCGTCGTTGGGCAAAGCCAGTAATAGTTGCTACCCAGATGCTTGAATCCATGATCACAGCTTCTAGACCAACAAGAGCAGAAGCCAGCGACGTGGCCAACGCTGTTCTAGATGGAGCTGACTGTCTAATGCTTTCTGGCGAAACTTCTGTTGGTGAATTCCCAGTTGAAACAGTGGCAGCAATGGCAAGCATCATCAAATCAACAGAAGAAAATGGCTTACACCGCATACCTGCCCTTGGCACCAAGCCACACACTCACGGTGGAGCAGTAACACTGGCTGCCGCTGAGATTGCTGAGCTCCTTGGTTCTAAATACATCTGTGTCTTTACTGAATCAGGCGATTCATTGCGCAGAGTTTCAAGACTCCGTCATGAGATTCCAACCATCGCGTTCACTCCATCAGCTGAGACCCAAAGACGTCTATCAATTGTTTGGGGTTCAAATGTCCATTTGGTAGCTCCTGTTACTCACACCGACGAAATGATGCATCAGGTGGATGAAATTCTGCTTGGCCAGAACCTGGCCAAGATTGGTGATGAAGTTGTTGTCGTAGCAGGATCGCCGCCAGGCATTCCAGGTTCAACCAACTCACTCAGAGTTCACCGAGTTGGCGATGCTATAAACGGAGCTGCTCCGGCTTACGCCAAGTAAAAAGAAATAGACCCTCGAATTTCGGGGGTCTATTCTTTTGGTGCCGAAGGTGGGAGTCGAACCCACACGCCTTGCGGCAAAGCATTTTGAGTGCTCCGCGTCTGCCATTTCGCCACTCCGGCATGTAACGAAAAAAGTCTAAACCATCAGCCTAGGCAATCTTTGCCCGCTAGGGTAAAACTATGAATAGTCCAGAGCAAATCAAGCCAAGAATAGTCGTCGCCGAGGATGAGGCCATTATTCGTCTGGACATCGTTGAGACTCTTACTGAGGCTGGTTTTGATGTTGTTGCCCAAGCAGGTGATGGTGCTGAAGCTGTTCGATTAGCCCTGGAACTAAAGCCAAATCTAGTTCTGATGGACATCAAAATGCCCGGTACCGACGGCTTGCAGGCAGCTGAGATTCTCTCTGAACACAAAATTCCCGTGGTACTACTAACCGCTTTTAGTTCACCTGACTTAGTTGACAGAGCCAGCGCTGCCGGCGTTTACAGCTACGTAGTTAAGCCTTTCAACCCGAGTAACCTAATCCCTGCTCTTCGCATCGCGCTTTCATTACACGAGCGAATTTCTTCCCATGTCCAAGAAGTTGAAGACATCAACGAAAAGCTGGAAACACGCAAACTCGTTGACCGAGCTAAGGGATTACTCACCGAGAAAATGAAACTCAATGAACCGGAAGCGTTCAGATGGATTCAGAAGGCTTCGATGGATCGAAGACTAACCATGAAGCAAGTCGCCATTACAGTCATCGAGCAGTTGGCAGATAAATAACCGTTATCGGTTATCCCTCAAAAAATTAGTAATGCGCACCGTCGATAGCCTGTTGCCCTGATCATCAGTAACTTGAATTTCGTGGGTGGCTAGGTTCTTGCCAATGTTCACTGCCTTACATGTTGCGGTTATCAAACCTGATTTACAGCTCTTAGTGTGTGAAGCGTTGATTTCAATGCCAACAGCGTGACGACCAGTACCGGCAGCTAGGGTTGCGCACATACTTCCTAGAGTTTCTGCGATAACCACGTAAGCGCCACCATGGACTATTCCAAGCGGTTGCCTGTTTCCTTCAGCCGGCATAGTTGCAACTCCTGCCTCACCTGTTAGGGAAACAATTTTGATACCCATCGTGTCGGCTAGTTCACCAAGACCTCGTTCGGCTACCCAAGCGGCAATCTCAGCAGCAGTTGGTTCTGACATCTAAATCCTTTACAGTTCTTGAACGGTCTTTCCTAGGTGCCCAGTTAGGCTTTACCCATGACCAAAACCAAGCCTACTCTTTTGCTAATTGACGGTCACTCTTTAGCTTTTAGGGCTTTTTATGCTCTTTCCCCAGATTCTTTTATGACCCCTGATGGTCAACACACCAATGCCGTCCATGGCTTCATCTCGATGATGCTAAACATCTTGCAAAATGAGAAACCAACTCATCTAGCAGTTGCTTTTGATCTTTCGAGAGTTTCTTTCAGAACTGAAGAATATCCGGAATACAAAGGCACTAGAGGAGAAACTCCGCCAGAGTTCAATGGTCAGACTGAGCTTTTGCGTTCAGCGCTTGAAGCGATGGGCATCATCACGCTGACCAGGGAGAACTATGAGGCCGATGATATTCTGGCAAGCCTGGCCGATCAAGGCTGCGCTGCTGGCTATCGTGTTTTAGTCGTCTCAGGAGATAGAGACACTTTTCAACTCATCCAAGATGATGTCACTATTTTGTATCCAGTCAAAGGTGTCATGAACCTAGCTCGAATGAACGATGCAGCCGTATTGGAAAAATATGGCATTCATGCCAAGCAGTATCCAGACCTAGCTGCTCTGGTTGGTGAAACTTCAGATAATCTGCCTGGCATTCCAGGAGTTGGACCTAAGACTGCAGCCAAGTGGCTTCAGCAGTATGGCGATTTGCAATCAGTCCTAAATGCAGAAAGTGATATCCCCGGAAAAGTCGGCGAGTCACTTCGTGAACACCGTGAGCTAGCAATACGCAATAGGAGACTAAACCACTTGGTTCGAGATCTCGATATCGGGTATACCTTTGATGCATTTCAAATGAGACCAGTTGATGAAGCCAGAGTTCGAGAGAACTTCGCCAAACTGCACTTCCGGTCTCTACTGGAGCGTGTGCTCAAAGGTTTAGGTGTTGCTCAGGGGACTAAACCAGCTGTTACCGAGCTGTTGGTTGAAGAGAACATAACCGTAGTTGAGAGCGCCCCTCAAGTTGTACTAGATCTTCCAAAAGAGGCTAAAGATACTGCAGCGACATTAGCCAAGATCTATGCAACCAAAGATCCGGTCAGCGTTTACTTTGAAGCTGGCGATGAAGCAATTCTTAGCGTCGGGCTATCAGTTGGATCAATTCGACTTAGCTTGCAGGCTAAAGCATTCGATAAAGAGTTCAAGGACTGGCTTGGTTCTCCAAAGCCCAAAATAGTTTTCGATGCAAAGGCTGCCGAACGTTCATTGTCTCAAAGCGAGGTTTCGCTCACAGGTGTAATTGATGATCCACTATTGATGGCATACATAGATAACCCATTGCGCAGAGGTTTTGAACTCGAAGACCTAATCGAAGAGTACTTAGGTGTTGCCGTAGGGGTCGAGGCGAGTGTTGAATTAATCCAAGAGGATAGAGATTTATCTGCACTGGCCTGGTACAGCTTGCAACTAGCCAGCAAACTTAGCAACGCTCTGGACTCTTCAAAACAATCTCCTGTTTATCGAGATGTTGAATTAGCATCATCACACCCACTAGCCAAGATGGAGATAACTGGGATCTCTGTTGATGAGAAGGCGCTAGCTAAATTAGTTACGAAACTAGACAAAGAGATTACTGACATCGCTAAAACCTGTTTTGAAATCATTGGCAAAGAGATCAACCTCGCTTCGCCGAAGCAGCTGCAAACAGTGCTATTCGAAGATTTAGGGATGACCGGAACAAGCAAAGTGAAAACAGGTTTTTCAACCAATGCAGAAGCCTTGACTACATTGTTCGAACTGAATGGACATCCATTTTTAGAGAACTTACTCAAGCACAGGGAAGTTACCAAGATTCGACAGATTGTCGAAACAATTTCAAAGGCTGTTCAAGCTGACGGTCGTATTCACACCACGTACGTTCAAACCGGAACTTCAACTGGTCGATTATCTTCAGAGAACCCGAACCTACAAAACATTCCGGTTAGAAGTGAGCGAGGACGACTGATTCGTGACGCGTTTATTGTTGGAGAGGGTTTTGAGACGCTTTTGACTGCCGATTACTCCCAGATTGAAATGCGAATACTGGCTCATCTCAGTGGCGATGAAGGACTAATTGAGGCTTTTAGAAGTGGTGAGGACTTGCATAAATTCGTCGGTTCAAGAATTTATGGCGTTGAACCTAAAGATGTCACCAGTGCTATGCGGTCAAAGGTGAAGGCAATGTCTTATGGGTTGGTCTATGGTCTGAGCGAGTATGGCCTTGCTAAGCAGCTTCGGATCTCTAACGCTGATGCCAAGCAGCTGATGGCTGATTACTTTGCCAGATTCGGTGGCGTCCGAAAGTATTTGAGCAGAGTTGTCGACGATGCCAAACTCAACGAATACACCACAACTATTTACGGTAGAAGAAGACCTTTCACAGACCTAAACAGCAAGATTTTCACGATTCGTGAAAACGCTCGAAGAGCAGCTCTTAACGCTCCGATTCAGGGAACTGCTGCCGACATTATGAAAATTGCAATGATCGCCGTCGACAAAGCGCTCACTGAAGCCAAAGTCAAAAGCCGAATCTTGTTGCAGGTGCACGATGAATTGGTGATTGAAGTAGCGCCTGGTGAGTTGGCTAAGGTAACCGAATTGGTTACCAAAGGCATGAACAGCGCTGCCAAGCTAGATGTTCCATTAGAAGTGAACATTGGTATCGGCAAGAGCTGGGATGAGGCCGCTCACTAATGGTCAAAGGCACCGTTACCGTTGCAGCTGAAGTGGGCCTGCACGCTCGGCCAGCCGCAGATTTCGTCAGAGCAGCAAGTCTTAGTAATCACGAAGTCTTTGTGGTCAACCGACTCGGCAAGCGGGCTTCAGGGCTGAGTATTTTGGCAATTTTGAGCCTAGGTGCTAAAAAAGGTGAGGAACTAGTTATTGAAGTTTCCGGGCCAGATGAAGATGTTGTCCTCAGGTCCTTAATCCACGTTGTTAGCAGCCCGCTAAGCAAGTAGACTAGTCTAGGTTCATTTTTGAGCCAAAACCCCGTCCACGCCAAGTGGTTTTAACACGTGAATCAAAGTGTTTTTGCCAGGCGGCCCGAGTAAAAACAAGATCGAGATATCCTCTCTATGACAAGTAGCACCGATAAAGCTCCTAAGCAGGTAGCAATCAATGACATGGGAACCGCAGAAGAGTTCCTAGCAGAAGTCGAAAAAACCCTAAAATTCTTCAACGATGGCGATTTAATCGCAGGTATCGTAGTGAAGATTGACCGT
>Ga0114964_10000174_pt1 | contig 49431 bp, 22 predicted proteins | sample C_131016_MF_Meta_FD_92638 | JGI IMG/M metagenome (GOLD analysis project Ga0114964, IMG submission 92638) | Freshwater microbial communities from Lake Croche, Canada to study carbon cycling - C_131016_MF_MetaG | ecosystem: Environmental > Aquatic > Freshwater > Lake | place: Lake Croche, Canada... | reverse complement strand
GATGATCAAAGAATCCATGGACTATTCATCTCCCATAAATATAGAATGGAAGCTAAAGAAGATTCTTCTTTAGGAGCTTATTTGGAACAACCAAAAGAATCAGAGCTACATAATGTAAAGATGCTAGTCTCTAATCAAGAGATAGCAGATAAGATTACAAATGACAATCTTGAAAGATTAAAGAAAGCTGGTGATAGACTAGCTTATTTAAAAGAGAAGATGTACTACCCACAAGAGGTGGATGACATATTCTTAAATGAAGACACAAACATATTTGATATAGAAGCAGCTAAACGTCAAAAAGCCAGATTATTATATAATGAAAGATCTGGAACAGCTGTTGTTTTATATGATGATGGAGATGGTGTTAAACATGAAGAGTCAAAAAAACTTCCTATATCAAACTTTCCATTAAAGAGTACAGATAATAAAGATGCTCCTGTAATGATATATGAACATCCTGTTGCTGATCCTCCTTATGGATTATATGTTGCAGGAATTGACCCTTATAGACAAGGTAAGTCTGCTTATAGTTCATCCTTAGGATCTGTGTATATATACAAACGTATGCATGCTATATCAGGAGAAAAGTATCAAGATATGTTTGTAGCTAGTTATTGTGCTAGACCAGATAAAAAAGAAACATGGGAAGAACAGGCAAGATATTTGATAAAGTATTATAATGCTAGGGCCCTATGTGAAAATGATGAAATTTCTTTTATTGATTATATGATTTCTAAAGGAGATGCACATTATTTAGAAAGACAACCAGATTGGTTAAAAGAAATAGTTCCAAACACCACAGTTAGAAGGGATTATGGAATACATAGATCATCTGAAAAAATAAGAGACTTCCTACATGGATGTCTTAAAAAATATACAGAAGAAGCTATACATGTAGAAAAAGATAATGATGGAAACATTATATCAGAAACAAAAGGTATGGCTAAAATATTTGATCCTGTATTGTTAGAAGAAATGATACAATATAATGAATCAGGAAACTTTGATAGAATTATTGCTGCAGAATTAGCTGTAGCATTAGCTATGAAATTAGATCCTATAATGGGTAGAACAGGAGGAGAACAAGATGTAAGAATACAATCAATGTTCAAGAAGAATAAAAAGAATACTCTGTTTACACCAAGCAGATCAATGTTTAACACACCAAAAAATAAAATGTTTAGATAATGGCAATAATTAGATATACAAAAGATGCTACAATTAGATATGCATACTTAAACATCTTCCCTGATCAGTTTAAAACAGATAAGGAAAAACAAGATGAAAGCTGGATTAAAAATACAATGGATTATTTTGCAAACAAAGCTTATGCTGAGTATGTAAAAAATAGAGATACATTTGTTAAAAACTATGATCTTGTAAAAGGAATTTTACATCAAGAAGATTTTTATCAAGAACCAGAAGTTAGAAGTTTTACAGATATGTTAGAAGCAGATCTTGATCTTCCTTCTTATGTAAAACATTATTCTATTGTAACTACACCTATTAATGAATTAATTGGTGAAATATCTAAAAGACCTGATACATATAGAGTAAAAGCTTTTGATGATGATAGTCAATCAGAAGAGTTACAATTTAAAACTGAAACTCTCCAAAATTTTATTATGGCTCAGGCTAAACAAAAAATAATAGAAAAAGCTGCTATGTCAGGAGAAGAAATTGATGATGAACAATTGCAACAAATGACAATGGAACAAGTTAAGGATCAATTAGATAGCTATACATCTGTTGCAGAAAAATGGGCTAATCATATTCTTACTTGTCAAAAATCTGAATTTAATATTAAAGAAAAATCAGAAGATGCATTTAGAGATCTTTTAATTTCTGCTAGAGAATTTTATCATATATATGAAGACAACTCAAAACTTGGATTTAACATTGAAGTGGCTAACCCAAAGAACACTTGGTTTCTTACCACTCCTGATAGAAAGTGGATTTCAGATCCCACAGGAAGAGCTCAGGGTGCTTATGCTGCAGGGACAGTACAAGTTATGGAGCTTTCAGAGATCATTGAAAGCATACCAGATCTTACAAAAGAGGAAATTGACCACTTACGTAGTTCATTACAAGACTATGGATTAATTAATGTTAGAGAATCTAACTTAGGTAATCCTAATGCACCAGAAGGACAAGACTCTGTAAACTATGATACATATGATCCATTAGTGTTACAAACACGTATGATGATTGAGTCAGAAATGAAAGAAAACAATGATGGCCTAAAAGACTTTTTAGGATTAACTAATAATGTTAGTTCATTTGGTTATAAATATGTTGTTGTTAGAAGTTATTGGATATCTAAAAGAAAGATAGGTAAACTTATCTATATAGATGAGATGGGTAATGAGCAGTCAACTCTTGTTGATGAAACTTACAAATCAGGAACTATGCCTACTCAACAATCATTAGAATGGGGATGGATTAATGAATGGTATCAAGGAACTAAAATAGGACCAGATATTTATCACATTAAACCATTTAAACTATTAAACTATTGTCCTATTATAGGAACAACATATGAGGTGAAAAATACAGAGGCTAAATCTTTAGTAGATCTTATGAAACCTTTTCAAGTTATATATAATGTATGTATGAACCAGTTATTTAAACTTCTAGAAAAAGAAGTTGGAAAAGTGTTCCTTACATCTATTAGACATATACCAGTACCAAAAGATGGAGATGCACAAGATGCTCTTGATATGTGGGAATTAGAAGCCAAAAATAGAGGAGTAGTATTTATAGATGACTCTCCTGAAAATTTAAAATCTCCAAGTGGATTTAACCAATTTAGAGATATAGATCTTACACGTACACAAGAAATACAATCTAGATATACTTTGGCACAACAAATGAAAGTAGAATGCTGGGAACTTGTAGGTATGTCTAAACAGCGTATGGGTAATGTTTCTTCATCAGAAACTGCTACAGGTACTAATACTGCCATGCAACAAAGTTACTCTCAAACAGAGCCTTTATTTGTTGCGCATGAATATGTTTTAGGACATTTATACCAAGCTATTATAGACGCTGCTCAACATGTAGAAAGTCATAAACCACAAAGTACACTATCATATATAACAAGTGAAGGACTATCTGCATTTATACAAGTAAATGGAGATGATCTTAAATTTAGAGATCTTAAAGTATTTCCTACTAATAGACCTGAAGATACTCAAATGTTTAATGAACTTAGACAATTGGCACAACCTTTGATGCAGAATGGTGGAAGTATATATGATGTTATTGAATTATATAGTACTAAGTCTATGAGAGAAATGAAAAAAGTATTTAAAGATCTTAGAGACCAACAACAAGCACAGCAACAACAAGCTATGCAACAAAAACAACAACAGCTTGATCAACAACAACAACAAGCTGAAGCTCAATTACAACAAGCTGCTCAACAACATGAACAACAAATTGCTCATGATGATTACCAAAAAGAACTTGATAGAGTTAATAAAAAAGAAATTGCTGTTATTCAAGCTACAGGATTTGGTAAAGTGGGGGCAGAAGATATTAATAAAAATGAAGTTCCAGATATTATGGAAATGAATAAATTAACTCATGAGCAAGAAAAAGCTACAAAAGACTACCAAATTAAAATGATTGATATAGCTTCTAAAAATAAACAGTTTGATACTAAAATGTCTATTGAACAAGAAAAAATAAAAGTAGCTAGAGAGAATATGGCAAATGATCTTGCTGTTGCAAAAGAGAATGCTAAAGGTAGAAGTAGCAAAAAAATATAATAAAATTTAAAAGAAAATATACTTTAATGCTATATTATATCAAAAAAGTTAAGTAAAAGTAAATTTTCTTTTTGAAATTAAATATATACATTATACATTTACACTTAAATAAAACCAATATTAAATAAACTACATTATGGCTGATAATACAGATAACTTGTCTTTGGGCAATTTTAGCATCCAAGACACTATGGAAATGGGTATGGGAAATCAAGAATTGTTACAAGGTTTATTTGAACCTGAAACAGCTTCAAGTAATCCTGATGATGTCACTCCTATTATTAAAGAAGCAGAACCAGCATCTGCACCTACTACACAAGAAAAACCTAAAGGTAAAACAATTTCTCCTGTAGAAGAAAATGATGATGAAAAAACAAAAGCTCAATCTGCAATATCTAATTTCTTAGGAAATAATGATGATGAAGATGGAGATGATGATGATGATATTTCATCACCTAAACAACCTGCATCTAAGGAAGCAACTACTCAAGAAACTGAAAGTGAAGAACAAGAAGGTAATCAATTTTCTGCTTTAGCAAATGACTTATATAAGTTAGGAGTATTTAATGAAGATGAAGATGAAGAACCTATATCTACACCAGAACAATTTTTAGAAAAGTTTAACTCTGAAAAGAAAAGAGGAGCTGCTGAAATAGTAGAAAATTTTATAGGACAATTTGGTGAAGACTATCAAAATGCATTTGACGCTATATTTGTAAAAGGAGTAGACCCTAAAGAATATTTTGGTACATATAATTCTGTTTTAAATTTTGCTGAAATGGATCTTTCTCAAGAGAATAACCAAATAGCAATTATGAAACAAGCATTGACTGATCAAGGATTTGATCATGATGATATTGATTCTGAAATTGAAAGACTTCAGAATTATGGTGACTTAGAAAATGTAGCTACAAAACACCATAAAGTGTTAGTTAAAAAAGAAGCAGCTAAGTTATCACAAATAGAATCTAAAGCTGAACAAGCACAATTACAAAAACAAGCTGTTAGAAATCAGTATATAAATAATGTACAAGCCATTTTACAAGATAAAGTAAAATCTAAAGATTTTGATGGTATTCCAATTAATCCAAAACTAGCAGGAGAATTACAAGATTTCTTATTAGTAGATAAATGGAAAACTCCAACAGGAGAAACATTATCAGATTTTGACAGAACTATATTAGATCTTAAAAGACCAGAAAATCACGCAATGAAAGTGAAGGTTGGTCTTCTATTAAAAATTTTAGAAAAAGATCCTACATTATCAACTATACAAAAAAGTGGTGTAACTAAAAAAACAGATGTATTATTTGGAGAAGTAGCTAGACAAGTTTCAAAAGAAAAATCAATAGCAAAACCAAAAGGTAATTCATGGTTTCAATAATAAATAAACAAATAAATAATTAATTAACACAAAAATTATATTAACATGAGTATTCAAACTATCCCAGGGTTAACTGGTTTTTCTTACGCTAGAGTAGCTTCTATGGATAAGCGTGCTGTAGGAAAACTTACTGACTCAAATCACTTGGAGTCTTTTCACTCCACAGAACCAGCTGACTATGATAAAAAAATCATCAGCTTGTACACACAGAGTTCATTATACAGTAATGACTTTTTAGACATGATTAACAAAAGCACACCTTATTACATTGATAATAATAGTGATGCTTGGAAATGGCAAATTGCTGTTCCTTACAAATTTCCAAAAATCATTGATATTCCTGCTTCTACAGCAGCTTTACAAAAACCAGGTATTGATGGTCAAGAATTTACATTAGTATTAGATACTAATGAGTTTTCTAAAAATGCTATTGTATCTGTTGGTACACGTCAATATGGACCACGTTTCTATGTAATTAAAGATCCAGTGCCTTGGAATGCAGGTTACTTATATACATTTACATTAGTAACTGATAACCCAACTGTTGACTTTGTTGTTGCAAACCCATTTTTACAAGTAGGTGTTGAGTTAGAATTAGTTGATGCTGCTATTGGTGAGTTTGACCAAGATTTATTAGGTCTTCCAAGATTAGGGGAGCAAATCACTATGTTTGAATCATTAGGTTCAGGATATGGATATGAGCACAAAATCACTGAATGGGCTGATGACAAAATGATGAGAGATGCTTCTGGTAAACCATTAGATATCTTAGTATATGCTCCACAAAGAAGAAACCAATTACCTTTAACACGTAATGATGTTAAATGGGAACCATTTGTTGAATTCTGGATGCGTAAATCAATGTTAGAATTAAAAGTTAAACGTATGATCTGGGCTAAACCAGGTACAGTTAAAACTGGAGGTTCTCAACAAAATGTTAAACGTACATCTGCAGGTGTTTACCACAGAATGCGTAACAATGGTAACTTAGTACAATATAACAGAGGTGAATTTTCTGCTAACTTATTACGTTCAGTATTTGGAGACTTGTTCTACAGAAGAGTGGATGTTAAAGACAGAGCAGTTAAAATGTATACTAATGAAGCTGGTTTTGATGTATTCCAACAAGCTTTGAAAAATGATGCATTAAACTCTGGATTAACTTTCATGGCTGATTCTGGAAACAGATATATGCAAGGTGAAGGACAACATATCACTTACAACTTTGCATTTGATGCAATGGTTACACGTGAAACAGGACGTATTGAATTAATTCACTTAAAAGAATTAGATTTACCACAAACTAACTTAGAGTTTGGACAAAACAAAAAATCTACTCCAGTATTTATGGTGTTTGATGTTTCTCCAATGTCTGATGGATCTATGGTAAACAATATTCGTGAAGTGAGAATGAAAGGTGCTCCTTCTATGACATGGGGTTATATTGATGGTACTCGTCACCACTTAGGTTTTGCTAAATCTCAAGGTATGTCAAGTGCTAACAAATTCCCAGGATACGAAATCTGGATGAAAGACAGATGTGATGTATTTATTGAAGATTTATCAAGAACTGTGTTGATTGAAGAAATTCCACAATTCTAATAACAAAATAGTAGAAGTAATGCTTACCATAAGAACAGCATACTTCTCTTTTTTCTGAGAAAAATCCCCTCAACCCCCCTCTCCCTCCTAGAGGGGATGATTCTCATCCTTACTTAGTAAAGCCTCTTGTTTATAAACAATGTAACTAAGTGTAAGAGTGTTGGATTAGGATGTCCCTAGTTGCTATTCCATTCAATTGGTGCACTCTACAAATTATAAACCAAATTTTAATTAAACTACATTATGGGTAAGTTAGGCAAAATCTCAACAATAAAAAGAGAATTTAATAGCTCACAATTGCAAACAATGCAAAGTGAACTTTCAAGAAACAACATGACTAGAATTCCTGGTACAGGAGTTTTTAAGTATCCTTATAAGGAACTAGATGGTCAATACAGAACTGGATTAGATGTTAATGCATCATATATAAAAAGAATCCAAGATCCTCTTGAAAAAGAATTAGAAATTAATAGAGTAAAAGCTTTACGTGAAAAGTTAGAAGATGCACTAGGTGATATAGATCTAGGTCCACGTTCAAAATTTTGGAACTATGGATTATCAACATCTTCAGATGATGTTTCTCATGTACAACCTTACAAATTACTTGATGGTGATAACTTTTTTGATTTATCAATTCCATTTCAAGAATTATCATTTGCTTGGTTAAGAGTTCATCCAACTATTGCTTCAAGTTTTCAAGCATGGGAAAGAGGTGAATATGCTGCTGATACACAATTCTATGTTGTTGATGATGATATTGAAAATGAAATTGTATTCAAGAAAAAACAATTAATCAATAAAGCAATTGTTAAGTTTGAGGATATGACTCCTGATAAGAAAAAGAAAATTGCTAGATTATTGGGACTTCCTGTTACAGAAGACACTAAAGAAGAAATTGTATATAACCAAGTAGATAACTTGTTAAAACAAACAGAATTCAAAAGTGGTAAACACTCAGGATTAAATCCTATTGAAGTGTTCAATAGATTTGCTAACATGAAAGAAAACTTACTCCATATACAAGATTTAGTTAAACAAGCTATTTCACATTCTGTTTACAGAGTAAAACCTGATGGTAGAATTTATGAAGGTGAATTTGAAATTGCAAAAGATGAACAAGATTTAATTAAATTTTTGATTGATGATGATCATCAAGATGAATTAATTGTTTTAGAACAAAAATTAAAAGGTAAAAAACTAGCTGCTATTTAGTGGCTAGTTTTAAAAAATATAAAATATGATACCAGTAGATAGTTTATTATACAAGATTGACCAAAGATTGAATAAGCTATCAACTAATGAGCATCAACAGATTCAGCTTGAAGATAAAATTTTAGCTCTCAATGAGGCTCAGATTAAGTTGATAAAGCAAAAAATTGATGGAATGAGTATTGCAAATGGTATGGGTATGGATGCTTTTAAAAAGCGTTATGAAGATCTTCAAAGTCTTGTAATGCCATATAATAGTCAACCATTAACCTTAACAATACTAAACCCAGAATTAAATCAATGGAAAGCTAACATACATCAACTTGATCCTAAATATATGTTTTATGTAGATAGTTATGTATTAGCAGATAAAGGACGTTGTAAAGATAGAAAAATTTGGATTAATAGAGATCTTGCTAAACATGGAGATCTTCAGTTTGTTTTAAACAATGAACATTATAAACCAAGTTTTGAATACCAAGAAACATTTAACTTTCTTGCATCAGATGAAATTAGTATATTTACTGATGGAACCTTTATACCAAAAACTATAAACATTTCTTATATGAGATATCCTGTATATATTGATAAAGCAGGATATATTAAATTTGATGGAACACCTTCTGTAGATACAAATTGTGAACTTGAAACATATTTAGAAGATGAGTTGTTAGATCTTACAGTTGAAAATCTAGCAATGTATACAGAGAATCAATCTGCTATACAAACAGCTCAAATGAGAATACAAACAAATGAATAAGTAATTAATAATTAAATCTAAATAAAATGGCAGATTTCTCTTTAACCACGCTTTTCGTAGTGCCAGCAGCCCAAACAGCTTTGTCTGGTAGCTCTACTGAAAATCTAAAACTAACTCCTGGATACATTGGAGTTTATGACAACAATTATAGACCTGTGCCTGCTGGTACAACTATTTATGATGCAAGTGTAGGACCTTACTTCTATATTGCTCAAGGAAGACAAAACAATTATTTACAAGGATCTAAACGTTCAGATAAAATTGCTGGATGTAATCAAGCTGTAAATTGTCAACCAAACGTATTTGAATGGTATAAAGTAGTTGGATGTCCAACTCCTGTTAACCAAATTACATTAGTAGATAACTTTACTGTACAATGTGGAGAAAGCATTACATTAACTTTACGTGCTCACTCTTCTTATATTGATACATTGTATTTCAATGGATTTACACGTTCAGTAACTGTTCAAGCTCCTTGTTGTAACTGTGCAGATAATCCATGTGATACTGTAGATCCAGAAATCATTATTGATCTTTTGATTGCTAAATTAGAACAACATGCACCAGGTATCAACCCTGATAACATTTCTTTCAGCACATTCTTTACCTTTACTAAAATAGGTACTACAGGATTACAAATTGAAGGAAAAGCTTTAACTAAATATGGTCAACCATGTGATGTTGCTGCGTTCCCATTTGAATTTGATAGATTATGGTTTAATACATTTGTATATGCAGGACCTGCTACAACAGCTGACTTTATTGTTGCTGATGCTTGTAACTTAGTTGCTGATGCTACTGTAACTCAAACATCTAACTATGCTAGAGGAACTTCTGAAGAAATTACTCAATTAGAGAAAAACTTCTATAGCTACCAAACTGGTTTCTTGAAACATTTATATAGAATGGCTGGTTTTAACCAAGCATTTGAATCATTTGTTACTACTGGTACAACTTATACAACTTACTACATTAGATTTAATGAGTATGGTAGAGGTCAATATAACTTTGGTGATTATATCACTTTAGATTCTACAGTTATTATTGCTGTGCCTACTACAAGTAGTGCTCTTATAACTGATCTTGAAAATACATTAGTTCCTGCTTTAGGTGCTGTTGTTAGTGATGGTGCTGTATGTATTACTACTACAACTACTACTACTTCAGCATAGTTAAAATAAAATTTAATATTTAATCAAGGGGAAGGAACACAAATTCCTTTCCCTTTTTTATTAAAACTAAACAATATGTCAGCATTAAAATTAGATTTTTTAGTAGTTCCTACATATAACACATTAACTCTTGGGGTTATTGATGCATCTACATATCCAACAAATCCTCCAGCTGTTACATCTCCATGGATAGAAATTACTCCTCCTGGATTTGATCCTGTAGGACTTGTATTTAGTGTTGATGAATATAATATTTTTACATCAGCAAATTTAGGTCTTTCACCTGTAGGTACTAACCAACCTTTACCTGATGGTATATATCATATAAAATATTCTGTCACTCCTGCATATACTAATTTTGTAGAAAAATCTATTATACGTGTAGATAAATTACAAGAAAAATTTGATGAAGCTTTTATGAAGCTAGATATGATGGAATGTGATAGAGCTATTAAAACTCAAAGTAAAGTTGAATTAGATTCAATTTACTATTTTATTCAAGGAGCTATTGCTGCAGCAAATAATTGTGCAACAATACAATCATTAAAACTATACAACCAAGCAGAAAAAATGTTAAACCACTTTATAAAAAATGATTGTGGATGTTTTGGTAATAATTATATAATTAATTTTCAATAAAATGGCAAACTGTAGACAATGTGGAGTTGGGGTTGGATGTGGCTGCAACTTAATAAATGGACTATGTGCATCTTGTAATGCACTATCAAAAACACTTAAAAACTTTATAGCAACATGCTTACACCTAGATTAACAAACTGTCCTGAATGTGCTGATATACCTGCATTAATTGCAGATATTGATTGCAAAATTTTTGAAATGAGTAATGCTTTATATAATAATATTGTTTTTATGCTTAATAAATCATTTCCAGCTGAAGTAATGGCTGATCTTTTAAAGTATAGAAGAATACTAACATTTAAAGTTTGTAATCCAAACTATGCTGGACATTTTTCTGTTAACATGATTGCTAATAAAATCAACCTTTTAAAATTTAAATAATATGTCTTGTACAAATTGCTTTAATGGATGTGCTGAAACTGTATCAGATCAGTGCATAAGATATACAGGAAATGATGTTCCTGCACTTGGTATTCAACATGGAGATACACTTCTTTCTGTTGAGAATGCTATTACTACTTTTTTATCTTCTACATTAACTGGAGTTGGTATTAAACCAATTATAGATAATAATATTATATGTGATCTTGTAAAAAATAATCTTCCTTCATGTACAAATTGTACAGGATTTACATTAAATGATATATTATCAGCTCTTATAAAATCTGCTTGTGATCTTCAAGAACAAATAGATACAATTAATACTTCAATTACTAGTATTAATAATACACTTACTGTATTAAATGCTGACTATACATTACCAGCAGATTGTTTAACAGGTGTTACAGCTTCTTCAGATACACATGCTATTTTACAAGCTACAATTAATAAACTTTGTCAATTAAATACTAATCTTCCTAATACATATGTACCTATTAATGCTACTCCTGGACATCCTGGAATTAATGATTATATAGAATCTTATTTAAATGGTATACCTGGACAAAGTCTTATTTCTGATAAAATGATTCCTTATGTAGCAGTTCCTTATTTTAATCCAGATCTTTCACATTTTAGTGTATCAGGAGCTGGTACAGGAGATTGGTTAAATGTTAATTTATGTAATGGTCTTAATTTTACACCTGATTTAAGAGGAAGAGTATTAGTAGGTACTACAAGTGGTATGGGTGGAGGATCATTTAATTCTAATGTAGATCCAGCTATATCTGGTAATCCAACATATAATTTAAATAGTTTATATGGTACTAATACAGTAACATTAGTTCCATCACAAATACCTGCGCATACACATGGAGCTACATCAGTAGATTCTGGGCATGTGCATACTACATTTGCAGATGTTAAATATAATAGTCCTGGGGCAAATTTAAAATTAGATACTGGAGTAGCAATTGCAGCAGGTTCTAATATTACTAGTACAGGATTTGCTAATATAACTACATCTATATTACCAAATACTCCTGCAGGAGGATCACATAATAATGTTCAACCAACTCACGCTTGTTACTATATAATGTATATACCTGTATAATATGTGGCCATTCTTACCAAAAAAATGTGATTGTAGTGAAACACCTACAAATACTAGCATACCTTGTGATCCATCATTACAATCTTCTGATGAATATGTATATGATGGTGAGGATTTACCTTGCATAGGAGTGCACCATAATGATAACCTTACTACAGCATTACAAGAATTAGATTTTTATTTATGTAGTAGACAATTTACAGAACAAATTCTTTTTAATATTGAAACAAATATTACAGAATTTCCTGAGTTTATCACATTAGTAAATAATGTTATTTCTTGTGATACAATTAATGCTTGTTTATATACAACATCTACTACAAGTTCATCTACTAGTAGCACTACTACAACTACAACTACATTATATATTCCTAGTGTACCTATATGTAGCCAAGTTTGGTCAGAAACTAATTTAAATGTTACTACTTACAGAAATGGAGATATTATACCACAAGTAACAGATCAGACTGAATGGAATTCCTTAACAACTGGCGCTTGGTGTTATTACAACAACGACCCAGCCAATGGAGCTATTTATGGTAAATTATACAATTGGTACGCAATAACAGATCCTCGTGGATTAGCTCCAGAAGGTTGGCATATTCCTTCAAAATCTGAATGGGAAACATTAATAACTTGTTTAGGTGGACCATATCTTGCTGGCCCAGCAATGAGAGAAGTGGGAACAACACATTGGCAATCCCCTAATATAAATGCTAATGATAATAGTGGATTTACAGCATTACCTACTGGATATAGAGATTATGTATCAACTAGTAATATTGGAAAAGAAACTATGATATGGAGTGCTTCAGAAAATCCAGCTTATCCAGACCAAGGATGGTTTGTAGCTTTATATTATAATATTGAACAAATTACTTTAACAAGTACATATAAATGGTATGGAATGTCTGTACGTTTAATAAAAGATTAATAATAAAAAAACTTAAAACTAATAATATGTGTACCAATAATTCAAACTGTAATTGTACAGATAATACTTGTGGATGCAAAACTTCAACAAATGAAGTGTCATACCAAGGACCAACACTAGCTTGTGTAGGAATAAATAATTGTGACTCTATGTCCACTGTATTACAACAACTTAATAGTTATATATGTAGTGATGAATTAGTTCATACAATTATAAATAACATTAGTAATAATGTTAGCTTATATGAACAATTTACCACTATAGTAAATCAAACAGTAAATTGTGAAACTGTATTAGAATGTTACACTACAACTACTACTACATTACATCCTTGTGAACAATTCTCATTGAATAACACAGGAGAAACAGCAGTTGCTATAATTATTACTGATTGTACTACACAATTACAAGAAGCTATTATATTAGAACCAGGATCTACAAACATTTGTGTTGTAACAGATAGCCCTCTTACAGTACCAGGAACTGTTGTTGTTACACCAAATGGTCCTTGTACAACTAGTACAACATCTACTACTTCTACAAGTAGTACAACAACAACTACTACTACAGCAATTCCTTGTGAGTGTTTAACATTCCATAATACAGATGTTGTTGGTCATAGTATTAGTTATAAAAATTGTTCTGGTACTATTATTACAGAAGAAGAAATTCTTGCTAATGAAATTATACAAGTTTGTGGATCTATAGGTTCTGCTAGTGATGCTTTAGTAACTATTTCAATAGGGGCAAATTGTATTGAAGGATTATGCCCAACAACAACAACTACTACTACTATTTGTAATAATCCAAATGTAGTATTTAATGGTACATTTACACGTAGTTTAATTGGATGGTCTGATAGTGTATTACCTGATTGGCAGTGGAGTGCTCTTCATGGGGGAAGTGCACATTATATAGGAAGAGATGAAAATGCAACTCTTTATCAAAATGTATTAACTCCTGGAACTACATATGATATATCATTTGATTTATGGTGTGAAAACCCTACTAATTTAATTAATGTATTTGCAGGAACAACAGAATATACTATTACAGGAGTTAATGGATATATACATGTTACTCTTATATTACCATGTGTAGGTACAACATTATTTGGAATTCAAGGAATTGATTCATTGGGAGAACCATTTGATACAATATATATTAAAAATGTAAATGTAAGCGTACATTGTCCTCAATTTACTACAACCACTACAACAACATTAAGATAAATTTTAAACCAATGACAGTATTAATAACATTAACAACAGCAGGACCAGATTCTGGGCCATTTGATCTTTATGGAAATACAGATGGGTTTTATACTCCTTTTGAAACAGGGGTAGATAAAACAGATTTAATAGCAGGATATCCTTCTGCATTAGTACCTGATTATACAGATACTATAAGAATAATATCAACTGGTGCATTATGTACAAATTATATTGATGTATCTGTAGCAACTTATTTTCCACCAACAACAACTACCACTACTACTGTATAATAAAATTAAAAAACTTTGTTTTGTTGGTTTTACAAGGTTTCTCCTCAAGATTTTCTTGGGGAGTTTTTGTTTTATAACTAATTTAGTTATAAATAATTACATGGGTAATTAAAATTATTTGGAATATATAAAAACTATTGTTTACCTTTACAATATTTTTTAACTAATATAAGTACAAATGTCTGAAAATCAAAGCTTGTTACACAGATTAGAAGAGTTATTAAGGCAAAAGAAAAGCAAAAAATTCTATGCTGAAAAATTAGGAATAAGTGAATATGAAGTGAATGAGCTTATGAAAGAGCTCAAAGAAAAAGATAATGAACCTGTAATAAAAAACTTTACAGAAGAACGTAAAGTTAATATTGAAAAAGGTACAATAGAAAGTACAATAGTTACAGACTTTGAACCTAAAGATGATATTGAATTAGCTAAGTTACATAAGATAAATCTAGATAAATACATTATAACCAATTATTGGTCTAAGATGTTACCAAGTGGGAAGTTCACTTCTTCAATTTTTTCAAAAAGAAAAGAAGCAAAAGATTACTCACCTGAAGACTTTGCTAGATTTTTAGAAAACTACAAACCAAACAATATAGAGGTTACTAAGTCACCAAATTTTAAAGATGTTGTAAATGTAGAAATCTCTATATCTGATTTCCATTTAGCTAAGAAAACAATAGATGGTGATAATAGTCCTAAGATAAGAGCTCAAAGATATTTTGATGGGGCTCAATCTTTGATAAACAATGTTGTATCCAATTATCATATAGACACTGTAGTGTTACCTATATCAAATGATTTCTTCCACACTGATAACTATCAACATCAAACTACAAATGGTACTCCACAAGACACTATAATGGATTATTCAGAAGAATATGAATTAGGATTTTCTATTCTTGTAGACACTATTAATATGTTAAGACAATATGCAAGTGAAGTGATTGTAGTCTTAGTACAAGGAAATCATGATAGAACTAAATCTTTTTATTTAGCACATGCATTAGATGTATTCTTTAAAGAAGCTATGGATGTAGAGTTTATAAGAGAACATAGTGTTATTAAAGGATTGACATTAGGAAATACATTTATTGGATGGCATCATGGAAATTGTAAGTTAGAAGACTTACCATTATTGTTTGCAACACATCCTCAATATAGTAAAGCATTTGGTAATGCTAAATACAGAGAGGTACATACAGGTGATAAACATCACTATATGGCTAAAGAAGTAAAAGGAGTAAGAATACAACAAATGCCTAGCTTGTCTGGTACAGACAGATGGCACTTAGATAATAACTTTGTACATTCAGTAAGAGCTGCTCTTGCATTAGTATATGATGTGGAGCTTGGTAAAATAGCTGAATTTGAAACAAGAATATAATTATGGCAACAGGACGTAAATTAATAAGTGATGTTAGAAGTATGCATAAGATACTATCTACAGATAGTCTTATTACAGACAGAGCAATTCTTTCTGAAATAAGAATAAATGCTAATCTTTTAATTAAAAGAGAAACTAATTTAAGAAAACTTTGGGCAACTGATACATTATTTACTACCATTCCTTGTTTAGAAATGTGTGAAGTTCCTATATCAGAATGTTGTGATTATGTAGATGAATGCACAATTGCCAGAAGTAAAGAAAAAATTCCACGTATATCAGAAGGTAATTATCAATATGTAATACAAGGAGTTTATTCTATTAATGCTTTAGGAGGTAAAGGAATTAAATTAAAAGAAATTACTGTTAATAGATATGTCAATCTTTTAAAACTTCCTATAATTAAAAAAGAATCTTATTATTGGATTTCAAATGGTTATCTTTATATTAGTAATCCTTTATTACAATCTATTAGATTTGTAGCTTTATTTGAAGAAGATGTTCCCAATGAAATATTATATCCAGAGTGTGATTGTGGTAAAGAATATACATTAGATGAAATATGTATAAATCCATTAGATAAAGAATTTCCACTTCCAGGATATTTAGAACAACAAGTGCTTCAACTTACATCTCAAAAATTATTATCTACATATTTTAGAATTAAATCTGATATATCAGATCAAGGGATAGATGGACAATCACCTAATTCTGGACCAACTTCATAATATATGGCAAGAGTAAAAGTAGATTGGAGAAGTGCTAGTAAAGAAAATTATAATGATTTTTGTAAAAAGTATAAAAATATAGAAATTTCTTTTAATGAATGGAGAAATATTATATATATGTACAATGAAGCTTTTAAAGAATATATATTAGAAACAGGAGAAAAAGAAAAACTTCCTTTTGGATTTGGAGAATTTTCAATTGTTAAAAAGAAAAGAAAAAAAATTAAAATTAATCCTGAAGGAAAAGAATATATTAATCTTCCTATAAATTGGCAAAAAACTAAAGAAAAAGGAAAAATTATTTATAATTTTAATTACCACACAGAAGGATTTTTTTTTGGATGGAATTGGTTTAGACTAACAGCTAGATTTAAACATTCAAATCTTTGGTTTTTTAAACCATCAAGAACAACATCAAGACTATTATCTCACTATATAAATGCTGATAATAAATATCAACATATATATCGTGAGTGGAACTTAAAACAAATATAAAATGAGTTACTATTTTAAATACAATTTTATCAGCCCTGAACCAATATTTGCAACTGTAAAAGAAGAGTTAAAATCTTATTTTGATACAGGAGCAATAGATGATCTTTTATTTCCTACTTACTTAGACAAATGTTTAAAAAAATTAGGAAGAACAACATATGTAATAACTCCTCAAATATTATATATTGAAGATTTTGAAGCAAGACTTCCTGATAACTTTTATGCTGTAAGAGAGGCTTGGATGTGTTCAGAAATTCCTTTAACATCTTATCAAGATGCTAATTCATTTTATTCACAAGCAGCATCTTCAACTACTATACAAGTTTCTCCATTAACTATTGGAGGTACACCTTGTAATAATCCACAATGTCAAAATTCAGAATGTGATGGTACATGTATGCCAGAACTTATACAAGCTGTTTATAAAACAAATCATACAACACCTAGAGCATACAGAAGAGAATATTTATTACAACCTGGTAATATATCTATTAATGATAATTGCAACCTTGAATATAATAGAAATTTTGTTCCTAACTCTGCAGCTTTAAATTCTTTTGATATTAGAAATAATAAATTTGTTACTAATTTTAGACATGGAGTTGTCCATTTATTAATGTATACAACAGAATATGATCAAATAGGCAATCAAATGGTTCCAGATAATTATCGTATTAGAGAATACATAGAAGCATTTATTAAATATAAAGTGTTTGAAACATTATTTAACCAAGTTAATGATGAAACATTTAATCAAATTGAAAAAAAATTAATGTTATATAAACAAATGTCTGAAGAGGCATTTATTATGGCAGATATTGAAATTAAAAAACAAGATTCTTATGCTAAGCAAAGAAGAATTAAAAAAGATTTAAATAGATTTAATATGTATGAACTTCCAAATTCTAATTATAATAGATATGGTAGACGTAGAAATAATTAATAAATCATGGCAGACGATAAAATAGATAAAATTAAGAATATCATTGATGGTGATAAAGGTAACATTAACATGGATTTTAATGTTGCTTCATCAGGAATGAATATGGATAATTCTATAAGTCAAGTTGCTAAAGGTCAACTTACTTATGCATTAAATGCTTCTGTTGAAAACTTTGATGCTAATTCAGTTACTTATCAAAATGAACAGGGTAATGAATTTTGTTTACAATTTCCAACTAATTATTTACTTATTGGAAAACATTTAATAGCAGAAAAAAATAAACATATATTTTTTATAGCTAATCCTGATACAGGTGATTCTGAGATAGGATATATGGATAATAATGATTGTATATACCATACATTAGTTAATGCTAAATGTTTAAATTTTAATATACACTATCCTATTCATAAAGTGGTACATAAAATAACTAATTGTACAACAGAAATATATTGGACAGATGGATTTAATCCTAGAAGATATTTAGATATTACTCCAGAAAATCTTCCATGGAAATTATTACCTGGAAGTAGTTTATGTAATCCCCTATATGATGTAGGTAATTTAGATTGTAATCAATTAAAAATACAACCTAATTTTAATATACCAGAATTATCTATAAAAAAAATTGTAAGTGGTGGTAATTTAATTGCTGGTACTTATCAATTTGCTATTCAATATTCTGATGCATCTGGTAATCCTTATACATCATTTTATTCTGTAACAAATCCTTGTCCTATAGCAGATGTACATACCACAAGTAATGAATTTAATTATCAAGTTGGAAGATCTATTAATGTTAATATATCAAATTTAGATGCATCAGGAGAATTTAATTATTTTAATTTAGCTGTTATAAAAACAATTAATGGGTCTATTTCAGTAAATTTAATTGGTACATATTCTATTGATGCTATTAGCAAAACTATTACTTACACAGGAGAAGATGTAACAAGTGAATCATTGAGTATTAATGATATATTTGAAAAATATCCTTATTATGATATAGCACAAGATCTTACAGCTGTACAAGATGTTCTTGTATGGGATAACCTTACATCTATAGATAGAATTAATTATCAATCTATTGCTAGTCAAATTACTTTACAATGGGAAACATATAAACTTCCTGCAACAGAAAACTATTCTGATGGATTTAATGCTACAAATTTACGTGGGTATTTACGTGATGAAGTGTATGCATTTGAAATAGTATTTTTATTAAGAAATGGAAAACAAACTGATGGTTTTCATATACCAGGAAGAATAAAAAATTCTAATGATTCTTTTCCTGATGTTCCTGATACAAACTCAGATTTTATTGGAGAACCAGATTATTATGTAAATGATCCTGTAACAGGTAAAAAAATTGGATATAGCCCTTATTGGAAAATATATAATACAGCTACAGTAATAGGACCTGGTGATGGGTTACCTATTGGAAATGCAACACCATATCAATATGGTGATATGGCTTATTGGGAATCTACTGAAAAATATTCTTGTAATGTAGACTTGTGGGGAGATTTAGCAGATCAACCTATTAGACATCATAAATTTCCTGATATATTAGTTAGTCCTGCATTTGAAAGCGCACCATTAGAATATGTTGGAAATAAGTATAAAGTTACTATGCAGCAAAATGATGCTGTATTTCCATTAGGTGTTAAACTTGTAAATGAACAAGTAATATTAGCAATTAATAATTCTAATTTAACTGAAGATCAAAAAGCAGATATAGTAGGATTTAAAATAGTTAGAGGTAATAGAGATACAAATAAATCTATTATAGCTAAAGGAATATTACGTAATGTAGGTAAATACTCTAGAGAAAATCAAGATTATTATTTTCCAAATTATCCATATAATGATGTTACTCCTGATCCTTTTTTATTAGGAATAACAAATGCATATTTAACAGAATATATACAAAATGGTACATCTTCAGGAATAGCTGATGTATGGTTAGTTATATGTACAGCAGATGGAGAATACTTATATGTTGATTCAATTACAGGAGAAACTAAAGCTAATAATATAATGAAAGCTGGGGAAGTATATGAATTTTGTTCTCTTATAAGACCTATTAGAGTTACTGGAGAAGCTAGTATTGGTCCAGCTAATTATGATGGTGGTTATTCTACTTATACTACAAGTGCTGGACAATATTTATATATTTCAGCTTATAGTTCATTTAGTACAACTAATACTGATGGAACTTTATTAATAAAACATTTAGGAGGTTCAATGGGTTATTTACCTATAGGAACTATTCCTACTATAGATAATGGTGAAAATATAAATAATTATGGACAATGGTTTGTTAATCCTCCAGTAACTTGTGATATAGGACAACTACCTCCTGATGAATATTATTTATGGGAAGGAGAACAAATTCTAATAACAAAAGGAAAATATCGTGGAAGAAGAAGTAAAATAACATGTAACAATACTGGCCCTATAACTATATCATCTCAAGATTCTGCTAAATATAGACAAGTATTTAATTCTCCAGAAACATCTTTTGGTCAACCATTTTTAGGAAATATTCTTAAATTAGAAAATGTAATATTTGGAGCTGGTACAGCTCATCATGTACAAGTTAAAAAGAATGCTAAATACAGACTTCTTTCTAAAGAAGCTCAACAAGATGCTTTAGATAGTTGTTACACTATAGCTAATATAACTTCTCCTTTAGATATGGCAGCTATGTTTACAGCTTATCAAACATATCTTCAAATTTATATAAATGGTATATTAAGAAAAAATTATGCTTATTCATATAATTCTATAGCTAGTTATGATTATTCAGCTGATATACAAAATGGAATAGGCATTAAACAAAGAGAACTAGATTTAAAACAATACTTAATTCCTGTTGTACAATCAGTAGGAGATAATCATGGTATTAATAATTATGAAAGAGAAACTTCTGTTTATTTAAAAACAATAGAAAAAAGAAATAATAATCCAGTAGCATCTTTATCTTTCCCTAGTCAAGTGCCTTCTTTATTTAATGGCACAGATTCTTATATAGAAGATAAGTCTAGATATACAATATCAGATTTTGATAATTGTAAAACTGTTGAAAAAGAAAAAGAAATTAAAGTGGTTTCTTATTATGCTTCTCTTAAAAATGAAGTGGTAAATCAATGGGGACAAATGTATTCATATAATACAGTAGATACTGGTTGTCAACAAATATTTAATTCACCTAATTTTCAACCTACAATTACTATATTTGGTGGAGATACATTTATTTCTAGATTTGCTTTTAAAACAAAACTTCCTTTTTTTACAGACAACAGAGTAGGTAGCCCAGATGATAGTGACATATTTTATGATGAATTAGGTAATGTTGCTTATCCAAAATATTGGCATTCAGCAAGATCTATTTTATATGATTATCAATCATTTAAAAAATTAATATCTATTAAAGCTCACAATTTTGATTGTCCTAATAATCCTGCAAGTGTTCCAGCTTCTGTAGATGGTGCTGCTGGTACATATAGAACATATTATGATGGATACTTTTATTTATTTGCATATGATATTCCTAATTTTTATTGTGAAAGTTCTTACAATACAGATCTTAGACAAGCATATAATAATAGAGAAGGTGATTTTTGGCCACATGTTAGTACAAGTATTCCTGATGATTGGTTACAAGAAACTTTTGTACCTATAACATTTGATAATACTTATCATTATAATCCTACTTATTCTAAACAAAATAAAGAAAACTATTTTAGTCATTTACCTCCTGATTGGGAAAATAAACTTTGTTTTACTAATTATCCATTTAGAGCTATTTATTCTGATGCACAAGATCAAAATTCAGATATAAGAGTTAATAATTGGTTATCTTATTCAGCAACATCTTTATTTGATTTTCCTCAAAATTATGGAAAACTTGTATCATTAGATGGTATTGAAAATAAAGCTATTCTTGCTAGATTTGAAAATAAATCATTATTATATAATAAATTATTAACAATGGATTCTAGTAATCCACAAGCTGCTTATTTAGGTGGTACTAAATTATTTGGTGATGCACCTCCTATTGATTTTGCTGAAACAGATCTTGGATATGTAGGGAGTCAGAATAAATTATTATTAAAAATTCCTAATGGTCAGATTACTATAGATGCTAAACGTGGTCAAATATTTCTTATTAATAATGGACAAAATAAAGAATTAAGTGCTTTTGGATCTGGAATGAATAGATTTTTTACAGATCATTTAGCATTTGAAATACTTAGATATTATCCAGACGTTGATGTAGATAATAATTTTACAGGTATTGGATTACATGCTGTATATGATAGTAAATTTGATAGAATTATTATTACTAAATTAGATTATATACCATTAGATAATGATATAAAATATGATGCAGTAAAAAAAGAATTTTATTTAGAATATTATGAAAATGATGTTTTATTAAAAACTCAAGTATATTTAACAGATACAGAATTTTTCTGTAATAAATCATGGACTATATCATATAATATGAACACTGGAGGGTGGACTTCTTTTCATTCATATATACCTAATTTTTATATAGCTGAAAATAATTTCTTTTATTCAGGATTAAATGGTTGTTGTGATGATTTAAATATTGAAAGTGGATTTACAGCTTTAGTTGGTGATACAGATAAACCTGAACCTACTACAACAACAACCACTACTGGTATAATAATAACTACAACTACAACATCAACTACTGAAAATAAAAATTGTGTTATAGAAGCCACTGTAGTCTTAACATCATGTGATTTAGCAGGAACAGCAGTAATAACAGTTGATCCTATTCCAACTACAACAAGATGTCAACAACCATCTAATTTAAATCAAATAAATTTAGTAACTGGTTATATTTTAAATTCTATTACAGAAGTTACTATTAAAAATAGTTATGAAGAAGCTTGTGCAGCTTTACCAATGATTGAACTTTCAAATAATGCTGATAATACAGAAGTTAGTTTACAAACTTTCCCTGGATTTATATTTGCAGGAACTCCTATATTAGGTGAAATTGTATATAATAATCTTGGCAATAGTTGTGATGTTATACTTGATGGTTGGTACTATATTGATGTAGATCAAAGAGATTATAATATTTACCATGTTGTTAATGGTATAATAGTTGAAATTTCTAATTGTGATTGTGGTACTACAACTACCACTACTACATTGCCTCCAAATATTGAAGAATGTTGTGGTTCAATTGTAACTGTAGGAAATGATGTTTATTATTTTAATCAAAATCCAAATATGCAATTAATAAATGTTCCAGGTTATACATCATCATTAGGAATAGCAATGACTGCTAATTACCTATGGAGTATTGATACAACTATAAAACAATGGGATATTTCATTATTACCTTTTAGCGCAACTTATAATAAAGAAATAACATTTCCTGTAGGATTTACTACATCTAATGGTATAGTTGCTAAAAATGAAAATATATTAATTGCAATTGATGATTCTTCAGCACCATTAAATGTAGTTGAATTAGATATAACAGAAACAATAGCTACATCTACAGTGATGTTTACTTTACAAGCTGATAGAATTTTAATTGGAAATATGATATATACAATAGATGGTAAATTTATTATAATAAATCAAGATACATTATCATCAAGTTATTATTTAACTCAATATGATTACGCAACATATACAATTGAATATGATATTGATATAACAGATATATCTCCAAGTACACTATATCAATGTGAATGTACATTAAATATAATTGATACACTTGGACAAATTTGGATAATAGAAAAAACAGATCCTTTTACTCTTTTACCTGGAAGTGAATTTTCTATAATACCAGGTTCTATTACACAAGTTTCTACTTGTTCAACAGCTGAAATACCTTTAACTACTACTACCACAACAACAGTTTAATTATGCCAGTTACAAAATTAATATTTATAAAATTAACCAAAGCAGGTCCTAATACAGGACCCTTTGACATTACAACAGACTTAGGTGATGTTGTTGCTACTAATGTAAGTAAAAGACTATTAATCACTGGAACAAGTTATAATGTAAATAGAGATGTTAGTTTAATAACTATTAAATCAATAGGTAAATGTAAACTAGAACAAACATTTTCTTTAAAATCATATACTTTATCTGAATATACATCATCAACTTTTAGTCAATCTCAAACTGGTTGTATATGGAGACACTTGACTGATATACAACATTATAATTTTTTCTATGGAAACATAGAACCATATATTATTGAATATCCATTTAGTTATCAATATCAAGATGAGATTTTACAAAATGTAAAAGATTATACTAAAGCATATGAATATCTTCCTATACCTGATGGTGTATTTAATTATAATACAAAAATAGAAACAAATAACAAATGGTTTAATAAAGCTATTTTATATAATGGACAACAAAGTTCTGGTTTATTAGAATTAGTTGCAAAACCTTTAAATAATTTGCAAGCTTATAATAAATATCCTATCTTTAACCCTGAAAGTAAAACTATTACATATACTAAGAGTGATAACTTCTATCAGTATAATACTTTTTGGGCTTTACAAAAAAGTTCACAAATCCCTTTATTTAATACAACTTGTACAAATCTTTCTTTTGATAAAGTAATTAATAAAGATAATATGGATTATTCTTCAAGAAGTTTTAAAAAATCTCCTTTAAGAGCAAAAGATTTAAAGGTGAGACATATACTTGATAATTCATCTAGTGTACATTTAGTATCTCAATTTATAATAACCCCATCTCAAATCTCTTACAAATAATGGCAAAAGGTTGGTTAGACAATTATGGAAAAGAAGAGAATTATAATGATTCTAAAACAACAGCTCCACAAGGATATGTAGGAGATGGATATAGCAATGTAGGTAGAAACTATTCTCCTGCATGGGGTGGACAGTTTCAAGGTGGTGGTTCTGTCTATCCAGTTAATTATGTTCCTCAAGCACAGAATGGTAAAAGAAAAAAAAATATTCAAGATAAAGTAGAAGATTGGTTAGGACATCCTATGCAAAAAGCTGAACAAGCAGCTGATGAATATACAGATCCAGGAGAAGATCAAACAGATAATATTAGACATCCTATGGCTGGTAGATTTACATCTGAAGCTATACAAAATAAATTTCCTTCATGGATGCAATATACAGGAATACCACAAGCAGCAGGATTTTTAGGAGGTAGTGTAGCAGGACTTGGTCATGAATTAATTGACCCTAACAGAGGTACAGTTAAACATCCTTATAGTATTTGGGATACAATTAAGGAAGGTTCAGAAGATCAGTTAAATAATATGGTTGGAGCAGCTATTGGTTCAACTCCTTTTATATCTAAAAAACAAAAAAGTGAAGCAATAAAATATTTATCTGATAATAATCTAATTCCAGATGGATATAGAGATAAAGATAATATGTATAAAAAGCATGCAATGGGAGGTTCTATTCCAGGAGCTGTAGGTTTCTCATATGCACGTACACAAGGTATACCTAGTAAAGCAGATGGTAGAAATAAAGTTTTTAAAACAGATGCTTCTGCACAAGAAGGGGTAAAATTAGATATGTATGGAGCACCTATCACTGCTATTGAAGTGAATGATCCTAATGCAAGTAGAACTATTTATGATGCTAGAACTAATAGAATGATATTAGGATCTGATACTAATGCTGAAAATAGAGATAAAGCTATTGCACATGAAAACTATCATGCTTCTAAATATTTAGATAACATGATGAACTATGATATTGCTCATCATACAGATAATGAACAATGGGCAAGAATGCAAGCACAACCATCTATGGTTTCTACTGATAATGTATGGGGTGACTACTATGATAGAAAACCTAGAGAAATAGATGATTTAATAAATAGTGATATAGATAGTTCTTCATTTTTAAAAAGTTATTATAATACAGTAAAACAAGGAAGTCCTTCTGTATATAATGATGTTGTTTTTGATACAGTATATGATAAATTAAATGTAAATGCACAACTTTATCAAACACCAGGAACATCAGAAGGAGAAGCTCAACGTTATGAAAATACAGGAATAAGAAGTTATAAAAATGGTGGATGGTTAAATAAATATGATGTAGCTCAAGAAGGTACTCAAGTAATGAATGCTAGACAGAAAAGAGGTCTTGAGTTATTAATGAAAGATACTGAGGATGCAAAAAAAGATGCAAAAGAATTACATGCTACAGGAAAAATAAAACATCTTCGTTCTACTACATATAAAAAAAGTGCACCTAGAATATCTGAAGTAAGAACATCTGTTCCTCAATCAGCAACATCAAAAGCATGGGAAGTAGCAACACATCCAATGACTGCTGCAGGTTATGCTGTAAGACATGAAGACTTACCTGATAACTTTAGTAGAGGACCTATTAATGCACATGAACAAGCTGTTGATATAATTAATCCTTTCTTTTATGCTAATGAAGGTAAAGAAACATTATCAAGTTTATCAGAAGGACATCCTTTAGATGCAGCAGGACATGCTTTAAATTTTGTGCCAGCAGTAGCAGAATTTGGTCCTGAAATAAATCAAGGTTTAAAAGCTGCAGGTAAAGTATTAGGAACAGAAGAAGGATTATTATCTAATGCATATAAATTAAATCCTTATGCAGAAAGATTAAATGATGTAAACAAATCATACAGAGTTGCAGGACTAGATGCTCTTGAAGATTTTCAAAATACAGGGGTTTTAAGAAGTGTACAACAAGGTGTACCTGAAGGAGCATCTTTAACTGAACGTGCAATGTCAAGACCTACAGGATTTCCTTCTTTTCAAAAAGGATATGCTGATATGAGATATGCTCCAGAAGAAGGTGCTGTTGTATTTGAAACAGCATTGCCTACATTTAAAAGAGGACAAATTAATCCTGTAACAGGTTTTCCTATTAAAGGAAGACATTATGCACATAGAGTTATTAATCCTGAAACAGGTGCAACTATGGCTGAAATACCTGCATCTGATATAAGAGTATTTGGAGATAAACCACATTGGTTACAAGGATATAAAGAAATTCCTAAACCTACATCAAATTTTGAATCAGAAATAAATTGGGGTAAATGGAATAAAGAAATTCCTGACAATCCTCAACTAATGAAAGAATATGATGCAATAGAAAAAACTACAAAAGCAAATAATACATGGATGAAGAATCCTGATGGTTCTCCTTTCCAAGGAACTCCTGAACAATTTGTACAACAGAATAGTGAGAATTTTAAAAAATATGTAGAAAGTGCTAAAGGAAATTATAATGAAGTATTAGAAAGACCTTTTTCTTATCATGGTTCAAGTAATAATAATATAACAGAATTTCATACTCCTCAACATTCTGATTATATTAAAGCAACAGGAGATACTCCAGAAACAGGTATATTTTTAACAAATGAAAAATCTTTAGCAAATACATATGCTACAAAAAATAAAAATGGTAGAGTATATGAACTATATGCTCCTGCTAATTATGCAAAACCTGGATTACGTAATCCTAATAATATTATTGAAACTAATGTAGGAACAAATATAGAAAAACCAATATTAACAAGTAATTTAGATTTAAAAGATGTTGAGTATTTAAAAAGTTTAGATTATACTGGTATAGCAGATTATTATTTACCAAATTCAGCATTAGAAAAAACTGTTTTTGATAGCAACATTATTAAATCAGCTACAGGTAATAATGGAATGTTTGATATGACTAATCCTAATATATACAAAACAATTATTCCTGGAGCAATAGGATTAGGAGCATTAGGTTCTATGGAAAAACAAAAAGAAGGAGGAGTTATTAAAGATGATAGAGGACAATGGGGAGAGCATAAAGGGCAACCAACAAGAATTAATCAAAGTGATCCAAATTCATATATAGATATGGGCCCAGATCCTTTAACAGGAATACCATTAACACAACCATTGTTAGGTATATCAGATAAAGGAGAAAGAAAAATAATGTATCCAGGAGAGAAACATAAGTATAAAAAAGGTACTAAATATGTTGATGAGTTTCCTATTGCTAAGAATGGAATGAGACAAGAACAAAAAGGTTTGGTTAATCTAGATCAATTAACTAACTTTACAAACTATAACACCAAACAACCAGGAGGCTGGTTAGATATTTTATAATTATGAAAGCACAAATTTTAAAAATTGCAGGAGTAAAATCTGAAGCAGCATTTTACAAAAAATTTCCTAGCCAAGAAGCATTTATGAAAGTGCATAGTAAAGAGTTTAAAAAAGCTCAAACTAAAAATGCAATTGAAAAAGCACAAAGAGGTAAACAATACCCAAATCAAAACTGGGAAACACCAACTGTAGATGAAATATCTGCAAGCACAATGGCTGCAGGGATTCCTCAATCACAACCTTATGGGATGGATCAATATGTTCAACAAAATAATCAATTAGTTACTGGTCAACCTATTGAAAAAAATAATAATAAAGGATTAGGCATAAGTGGTCAACAAGCAGGTAGTATGGCTAATGGTTTATTTGGTGCAATTAATGCTTATGAAGGAGAAAAAAATAAAGTAAAAAAAGATAAACAAAATAAAGCACAATTAGATCTTTATGAAAGACTTACACTTTCTCCTGATGTAAATGTTCCATTACAAAAACATGTATGGTCACATCCAGAAGATAGTATTGCTTCTACAAATTATTTTAACCCATCAAAAGGGACAGGTTATAATATTTTATCTGCACAAGATGGAAACTATATACCAAGAGGGCCAGAAGGATTTGTACAAGGTATGGGAGTTAATCAACCAGGATATGATTATGAATATATAACTGATGAAAATCAAGGTCCTTTAAAATCAGAAGTTGTTGTTAAACCTGTTGATAATAAATCTGCTAGAGATATATGGGTTCAAAAAACAGGGCTTCCATGGAGTGATGCTAAAAAATTAGGTTACACTTCAGGGTCTGCAAAAGATAATATACATCTTTTAGATAAATTAAATAAAGATATAATTAATAAAGATAATATTAAAAAACAATCTGTACGTAGCACAACATCTAGAACTAGTAGTTCAAATCTTTCTAGTTCAAATACAGTAAGTAAAACTAATCCAAGATCAACTGATATATCTCCAGAAGATAAAGTTTTATATGAAAAGTTTTTTGGTAAAAAAAATAAAAAATCGACAGGACCTGTTTTATCTGCAAGTAAAGAAGATCAATTACAAAGAGAAAAATATTATAAAAGAACACAGGCAGAACATGATGATTATTTATTAGGGGAATTACCTTTATATTATTTAGCACATCCTAGTAAACTTATAGGAGATGTAAAAAATTATTTTAATCCTGGTGGAACTAGAGAAGATGAAACTTCTAAAGGATTTAGAAAAGAAGTGATGGCTAATAGATATAATCCAAATCAAACAAACCAACAAAGAGTACTTAATCATTTAAAAAAAGGTGTAAAGCTTACCCCTAAAGCTGCATTAAATCTTTCAACAGTTTTATCTGGTACACCATATACAACAATTGAACAAATGCCTATTGGTATTGGAGAAGGAGCAGCACAAAATATGGGATCTAGGGCTGCAGGTTATTTGGGACAAGGAGCTACACGTATTGGTGCTGGAGCTGTTAAACAATTAACAGGAGCTGCTGCTAAACAAATAGGTCCTGGATTTGTTCCTAACTTTGGTATGTATAAAGATGGTGGAGAAATTTCTAATACATTTGCTCCTAATACATTATATGATGATCTTGATCAAGTTAAACAATATGCTGATGGTGGATTGTTTGGTGGAAACTATGGTCAATTAAATGCTGGAGTACAAAATGTATTTGGTAATAATGCTGGTTCTCAAGTTGCTAATTTTATTCCTGGACCTGTAGGAACAGCAGCAGGTATGATTTTTGGTATGGCAGATAATATGTTTGGTCCTGCAGGAGAAGATAAATCATTACAACGTACGAATACTAATACTTCAAATAGAATTTTAGGTAACACTATGTATCAAAATTTAGGTTTTCATGGAAGTAGAAAAGATGGTGGATATGTAAGTAATGACTGGACTCCACAAGTAATAACTAAATTTGGTGACCATACAGCACAAGATTATTATAATTATGCACATGAATATGATAGATTAAGAAGTGGTGGCCATTTAAAAGATGCTGAATACACACCAATAAATCAAAGAGGATTAGAAACTATGGCACAAGGTGGTGAGTTTCAAACTCATTGGGGTGGAAATCTTGCTGGAGGAGAAGGTGTAAAACCTGTTTCTTTTAATCCTTTTTCTAAAGGACAAGGACTTACATATAATGCATATGGACAATCTCATAATAAAAAAGATGGCCAAGGAAGAACTGGTATAGGAATTTCTGTATTAGGAGAAGGTGGTCAAGCTAATGATGAAGCTACTGTAGAAATGGAAAATAATGAACCTATTATTAAAATGGCTGATGGTGGTGATATTAATGATGAAGGTAATGCTGTTATATTTGGAAACTTAACAACTAATGAAGAAGGTTTAAAGCATTTTGGATTAGACCACAAAAAATATAGTGGTAAATTTAAAAATATTATAAATAAAATTATTGTTCCTGAAGAACAAAAAATTAATAAACAAATGGATAATTTATTTAAAAATAAAGATAATAGTACATTAGCTGAAAAAACTAAACAAATTAAAAATGATGCTTATTTAGCTAGACTAGCACAACTGGCTAAAGATAAAGAAAGTCTTGCTGATTATCAAGATGGTATTCATCAAGCTGTTAAACTTGCTTCAAAATCAATGGGTAAAAATCTTAGTACAGAAAACTTTGCCAAAGGTTTATATACAACTAAATTAGCAAAAGGAGAATTACCTGCTGATAATTTAAATGATGATGAAGAAGAAAATGCTGATACACAAGAAGAGTATACACCTATTTCTAGAAATGGTAGAATAGCTAAAGCTCAATCTGGTAAAAAAACTAGTATATATGATATAAAATCAACTGAGGCTTTAGAAAATTATAGAAAAGGTCAACACCATGGAAATAAATATTATGGTGAAGTTGATGATAAAGCTTTTGAAACTTTAAAAAATAATAATCCTTGGTTTGATTGGTCTGATTTTGATCCTACTAATCCAAATGATGTTACTAAATTTCAAAATCAATTTAATGTAGCTTCTGAATTAATAGGAAGTAATGCTAGAATAAATGTAGATGGAGAATTAGGAGAACAAACAGCTAGTGCTAAAGTTAATTTAAAATCTAGTGATGTACCAAAGGTATCACAAGAAGTTAATAAAATAACTAATGAAACTCCAGAAAATCCTTTTCCAGTTAAAGAAAAATTTAACTATATGCCATTATTAAATGCTGGTTTAAATATATTTAAAAAACCATATAATATGCCTCTTAGTCCTGAAGAGTATAGATCTGAATTATATGCATTAGCTACTAACCAACCAAAAGGAGTTTATGGTCCTCATGTACATTCTATGTTAGAAACTCCAATGAAAGAAAATTTTGATCCAACAAGACATGCTATTGAATCACAAGCAAGAGCAGCTCAAAGGTATTCAGGAAATAATCCTGCAGCACAAGCTGCTATATTTGGTCAAGTAGCAGATAAATTAGCAGGTATAAATGCTCAAGAATTAGCAGCTAATCAAGAACTATATAGTAAAATTGCTAATAATAATATTGCCACTGTTAATAAAGATATGTATGCTAATGCAGCTACAGATTATGATGTAGCTGATAAACTTGTTAAAGCTGATGATAATACTAGAAAAGAAACTATTAATGCTATGAGTTCTTTAGATGATAAAATATTAGAAAACAAAAAAGCTAATAGAGAAATGAATATTGCTTCAGCTATGTTTCCTGATTATACATTTAATAATGAAGGAGTACTTATTAAAAATCCTAGATTTATTGATTTTGATACATCAGGCAAAACAGCAGTAGCATCAAATAAAGATAAATATATACAAGCTGCAGCATTAAAAGCTTATCAAGACAAACTTGATAAAAAGGCTATTAAAGAAAAAGCAGATGAAGAAGAAGAAGCCACCACTTCAACTGGAAGAAATGGTAAAAAACTTTCTTTAAAAAACAAAATGAATGGTTCAATTGTTAAAGCTTACAAAAATTTCTAATTAAATTCATTATATTAAATTTCATTATAATTTTAAAATTATAATAAATTATATTAAATTTGCTAACCTACATGAATACATGTATTAAAATAAAAAAAATATGGCATCATATTCAGACACTATAACAAAATTTAATCCTTATGTTGAAGAAGTACCTGTCGACTTAATGATGAAAGTTGGTATGGCCAAACAACAACAGTATGAACAAGGTATACAAAAAATTCAATCAAATATTGACAATGTTGCAGGACTTGATGTATATAATGATGTTGATAAAAAATATTTACAATCAAAACTTGATCAACTAGGCAGTGATTTAAAATGGGTTGGAGCTTCTGATTTTTCAGATTTTCAACTTGTTAATTCTGTAAATGGAATGACAAATCAAATTGCTAAAGATGAAAATATATTAAATGCTGTAAGTTCTACTGCTAGAGTAAGAAAAGGATTTACTGATATGGAAACTGCTAAAAAAGCTGGTAAATCAAAAGCATCTAATGATTGGATGTATAATGAAGCTGTAAATAAATATGCTAATAGCACAGCTCCAGGTCAAAAGTTTGGATATGCATATGAGCAAGCAGAAGATTTTGATAAAGCTTTAGTTGAAAAACTTAAAGCTGCACATGCTGATAAACTTGCAGCAGATGAAAATTATATGAATGCTGATGGTACTATTAATCATGATTTATTAGATCATCATATTAAAGAAGGACTTTCAACTTCTAAAGTGCTTGATATAGCAAGATCAGTTTATACAGATCCTAAATATGCAAGACAAATACAAATTGATGGACTTTATAATTACAAAGACTATGATGCTGAAGCTTTATTAAAAGATAAATACAATGCAATCAATTCTCAAAAAAATCTTATAGAATCTCAAAGTACATATTTAAGATCTTATGCTTCATTAGCTAAAGGAGATAAAAGAGTACAAGCTCTTAAAGATATTCAAACTAATATGTCTACATTAGAAAATTTAGACAAACAATATTCTGATTATGCAGAATTAGTTTCAAAAAATATTGATGGTGCTAAGTATGAATCTTATTATCAAAATAAATTACAAGAAGCAGTAAAAGAATATGCTTGGACATCAGATGAACATAAAGTTGAAGTAAATCCTCAATTTGATGTTAATATGAAAAAATCTGAATTTGCATTAAAACAAGAAGAGTTCAATGAAAAAAAATATATGGACTCTTGGGCTGTTAAAAAAACTAAAGCAGAAATAGATCATATGGCTAATGAAGATTATATCTCTTCATTAAAAATTTCTGGTAAATTAGATGCTGATGGGAATGCTATTTGGTCTTTAGGAACTCCAGGAGTAAATGCTGAAGAAAATGAAAAAAAAGGAAGTAGTTCTTTTTATACAGAGTTAGATAATCAAATAACAGATAGAAATCAATTGTTTTCTGAAATAACATCTCACATAGGAGTTAGTGTACCTTGGCAAAAAACTCCAGTATTAGATTTTTATAAAAAAGATCCTAATACACAAGAGTGGCAAATCAATCCTAAATATTTAAATAAAGATCCACATAGTAAATATATGTTAAATGAAACTGGTAGCAAAATATATAATTTAGCTAAAGCTCAAATGAAAACTAAAATTGATGCTACAGGTCAATTACATTTAACAGGAAATGCAGATTCTAAATATGCAGATCAAATTAAAAATTGGTGGGATATGGGTACAGTCATTAATGCTCAGCGTAAAGCAACAGACGAAGCTGAACAAGAATTTAAACCTGTTTTAAGTGAAGTAGAAAAAAAAGCAGATTTAAAAGATGCTTATAATGTAACTTATCTTGATCATAATACTGAAACTTATTTAACTAAAAAAATATCAAAAAGTATATTAACTGATGCAGTTATTTATAAAGAAGGTAAAAATATATTTGGAGAAGATAGTGATGCATCAAAACAATCTTATAATAGATTAAAAAAATCTTTAGGTAATATTAATATTGATGATTTTGTTGATGGATTAAAACAAACTAATAGTGCTAATATTAGTAGTGGTTCTTTAAATGCATATAGAAATATTGTAAATCAATTTAAAGATAGAAAAGTAAAAGATGCTTTTGTAAAAAGAGAAAATAAATTTAAAGATATGCAAAGGCAATCTACAGGTCAAGAACTTAGTTTAGTTTCTGCTAAACCAGAAGTTAGAGAATCTGTAAGACTTTCATTATTATCAGAATTAGAAACTATTATGAAAGATAAAAGTTCTGGTTCATATAAAGTGGCTGCACAAACATTAGAAAAAGTAAAAGCTGACACAGGGTTAGATAATAATCTTTATAAATTTAGATATGATGATAAAACTGGAAAATGGTATGCACATATTAGTCAGCTTGGTGGTGGAGAATTTGAAGAAGGTGGTGCTGAAATACAATTACCAAAAGGTTCTGATCTTATAAATAAATTAAATTCACAAATAAATCCAAAAGAAAATTTATTTAAAAATAGTACTTTTGGTAAAATTTTAAATACACGTGGAGGATTTTCTACAATATCTGCTACTACTAATGATATATATGCACCTGGTGCTTCTGTTTCAGCTATTGAAAGAACAGATGTTGGAAACTATTCTATAGGTTTTCATGCTGTTGAATATATGGCAGGGAGCAATTCATATTTACCATATTTATATATATATGATAAAAGAGCAAAACAAAACATAGATGCTATTCCTTTAGATTATAAAAAATTAGCTAAACTTCCAGGACTTTCTTCTGCTGAAAAAAATGCTTTATTATCTCAACAAGGAATATATGATTCAACAGAACTTGTGCCTGCAATAACACAATTTAAATCTATAATGACAAATCCTAAATATTCTGATGCAGCAGTAAAATTATTAATTGGAAACTATAATAAACAATAACATATTATGCCACTAACCAGCCTAGATGTTGCAAATGACACAGCCCCTGATAATTTTTTAAATTATCAAGCACCAATATTTTTTCCAGAAAATTATAATACAGTTTCTGCAAATACTACTAATCCACCTGTTGGGGAAAAATCTCCTTTTTTAGATTTAGTACCTGGTTCTGATCCAGATAAAAAAGTGTATGCAAATACACCTACTTATTATATGCCTAGACAAGTATCAAATAGATATGATCAATTTTTACTAGGGCAAGATAATGAAAATATTAATCATGAATTGCAAACAGGTTGGGAAAGAACTAAAAATGCTGTTGATAATACTGTAGAAAAATTTGGTGCTTATTTAACACAAACTGCAGGATTTATTGGAGGAGCTTTAGCTGGAGCAACTGGTGGATCTATTAATTTAGTTAATGAAGCTTTTGGTGGAGAAGGTAAAGTAGTTAATAATGGGCATGCTATTTCACTTATGACAGATAATTTTCTTGCTAATCTTGGAGAAGCATGGAAAGAAAATGTACAAGAAAGAGCTCCTATATACAAAGGATCTGCATATACTAATGGAGATATATGGCAAAAGTTAGGAACTAGTGATTGGTGGTTAGATGATGCTGTAGATAGACTTGCTTTGACAGCATCTATGTTAGTTCCTGGTGTAGCTGAAGCTAAAGGTTTTGGTTTATTTGGTGCAGCATTAGATGAAGCAGGTACTTTAACTGCTACAGGACTTGGAGCAAAAGGTTTACAAGCATTAGCTGATAATCCTGGTTTATATAGTAAACTTGGTAAAATGTTAGGTTCTGATATATATAAAGTTGCAGCAGAAGGTATAGTTGATACAGATGCTGCTTTAGCTTTAAGATTTAAAGGTCTTGTAGGAGCTGCACAAAAAACAGAATTATATACATGGAATGTAATTGGACAATCAGCTCTTAATGGTAGAGAAGCACAAGTAGGTATTAGAAAAGCTCTTAATGAACAAAGAGAAGCTGGTCTTAATAATTTAACAGATGAGCAAATAGAAAACAAAGCAGCTGAAGGCGCAGCTAAAGGATTTGCTTACACTCTTCCTTTAAGTCTTGCTGCATCATTAATAGAACTTCCACAAATATTTTCTACAGCTAAAACAGCTGAAAAAATGTTTAGTAAATTTTTTACTAAAGATGGAATAGAGATGGTAGAAGGAGCTTTAGAACAAACAGTAAGACCATCTATTGGAAAACTTATAGGTAAAACATTATTAACAGGACTTGAGCATGGTCAAAATGAAAGTGCACAAGTAGCTATTGGTAGATATTTAGAAGAAACTATTGCTGGTAAAACAGAAGGTCAAAAAGTAAAAATGGCTGAGAAAAATGGTTTAGCAGGAATATGGTATAATTTTTTAGATAATGTTAATGATCCTAATGGACAAAATAATATTGCTTTAGGAACTATTCAAGGTATGTTAATGACTGTTGGTGGTTATGCAATGAAATCTATAGGAGGAGAAAAGTCCAGTAAACTATTTGGAGAATATGCTAAAACAGATGCTAGAAATAGACAATTTATTAATGATGTAATAAAAGCAAAAGCTGCAAGAAGATTTTGGACAACACCTGAAGATTTTTATGAAAAAGATGGTGATGGTAAAGTGGTAATGACTGAAAGTTTTAATAATACTTCAATTCCTAAAATAAATCAAGATAGACTTACTGAAGCTGGATTATCTATAATAGATACACATCTTGATCATGAACAAAGAATGCAAGCTATTGCTAATAAAGATTATGATGCATTAGAAAAATTAAATTATAAATCATTAACAGCTGTGGCTCAAAACTTTTTTGATGATCCACAAGGTATGGAATATCTTACAAATTTATTAAAGTTTGAGGCTAAAAATCAAAAAGAAAATATTGATAGAATTAATGATTCTAAAAATGGTCAAGAAATAACTCCTAGTATACAATTATCTGAATCTATAGATTATGTTACTAAACTTAAAAAAGCATATGATGCAATAGATCAAAGACATGCTGGTTTTACTGAATTAGAAATTGATACTAAAGATAAAACAGAAGTAGAAGCTAAAAAAAATTATATAAGAGATATGCAACAAGCTCAGTTAGTTAATTCAGCTGAGCAGATATATATTCAAAATAAATTAGCAAAAAATACTGCTGAACTTTTAACATTGGAAACTGATGGTACATCTGTATCTGAAGAAAGAATACAATATTTAAAAGAACAAAATGCAACTCTTGAAACTGAACAACAAGAAAAAAGAGATGCTTATAAAAATCTTGTAGATAAAGAAATATTTAAAAAGAATTTTGAAACATATAAAAGTAGAAATGAAAAAGCTCAAGAAATTGTAGAAGATACAAAAACTATAGTAGCAGAAAGAGATGCTGAAATAGCAAAAAATTCTACAATAGATGAAAATGGAAATGTTGTACCTAATACACAAGTTATATCTATAACTACTAAAAATGGTATAAAAGATTTTGAAGTGGGTAAAGAATATTTTATTGGTAGAAATGTTGATTTATCAAAAACTGGTAAAAAAGTATATAGTCCTGAAATAATAAAAATTATATCAGAAAATGGAGATGGTACATACACTGTAGAAGATCAAAATGGTGTAACTAAAATAATGACCAAAGAACAATTTACTTTTGCAGATCCTGTTGATTATAGAAAAGCTTTATTAGATAAAAAATTTAAATGGTTTATAAATAACTGGAATTCAGCATTTAAACATTTTAATATTAAAGTAAATGGTAAACCTGCAGAAGGTAGACTTTCTTGGTCTAGTAAAAATGGTAGATTAGTTTTTAATTATTTAGATGCTCAAGGAAAGTTAAAACAAAAAGAAATTACTAGAAAAGATTTTGTTTTTGATAATAAAAAATACAAACATCCTATGGTAATGAAAATAGGAGAACTTACTGCTGCTGATAAACAAATTATGCAGGAACTAAAAGACTCTGTTGATGAAAGAGATGAAACTGCTATACAAGATCATTTTAAAGTGTTGGCTGAGTTATATGATGAATTAGTTGATAAGAAAAATAAAACTGATGAACTTATAAATAAAAAAAATGTTGAAGTTGAATCTCTTAAAAAAGAATTTACAGCATTAGAAGAAAAAATTAAAGATGCTAAAGGAGATAAACGTTCTAAAATTAATTTTAGATTTAAATCTGAAACTAGAAAAGCTTTATCTGCTGCTATGCGTTTGTCTAAAGCTCAAGAACAAATTCAACAAGAAATTGAAAATTTAAATACAGATAGGGAAGAAATAGAATCTAATATTAATTATGTTTCTGATCTTATGGAAACAGTTGAAGAACTACCAAATGATAATATTGATTTGTTAGTTGAATTAGATGAACAAAAGAAAAATTTAAATGAAACATATACTCAAGTAGGTAAAGAAATTAATGCCCTTTCTAAAGTGTTAAAAGCTGTAGAAAATGCATTACAATATGCTATTGACCTTGTTCATGATTTAATAAAAAGTTTTGAAAGTAAATACCCTAAAACTCCAAATGTGTTAGGACAAGAATGGGTAGATTTTTTAAAAGAAAATCCTAATTTCTTAAAACTTAAACCAGATTATAAAGCAGATCTTGCTAAAACAGAAGATCTAGTTGCACAAATAGAAGATCTTGATATTGTTCCTAATGAAAGACATGTATCAGAACTTAATGAATCTATTGCTGAGTTACAAAATCAATTAAAAAATATTGACCAAGAACTTAAAAATAGAGATCTTGTTATGCAAAGGTTTGAAAAAGTTGTAGAAGCTTATGAGCAACAACTAGTTGAAGAACAAAAAATGCAAGTAAACAAAGCATTAAAAGATAAATTTTTAGGCACTAATTCTAAAGTGGTACAAAACTTTTTTAGTAATAAAAATTATGAACCTGTTTCAAAAAAACCATGGAAATCAGTTGTAGGTGGTACAATTGCTGTACAAGGTGAAGAAGGTGAAGTGGTTAGAGATCATCATATAAGAGCACAAAGATTTGGTAATAGATTTATATCATTAAAAAATAAAGATTCTATTAATGGTGTTGTTGTTGTAAACAATACACAAATTGATCTTATACCAGGATTAACAGAACACTTAGTAGGTGATACTGGTCTTAATCCTAATGATGTTATTGCATTAGTAATGGTGCAAAAAAATGCTAATGGTACAATAAAGTTAGTTGATGAATTTGGTAAAGGTATAGAAGGTAAAAAAGAAAATGAATCATTAACAGATTATAATCAAAGACTTATTGATTCTGCTATATACCAAGTATTCCCAAGTGATAAATTAGAACAGACTTATATAAAAGAAGGAAAAAAAGTTAAAGAATCAATGTTTAGAGATTCAATACCTCCTACTGTTAAAGCTGATTTAACTAAAAAATATCAAGATTGGAGAACTGAACAATTAAAACAAACTACTCTTAGTGCTCCTCAAAATATTGAAGCATCTTTTGGTATACCAGAATATGTAACAGAACTTGATGATACTAATGAAGAACAAAGAGATTTTGGAGCAAGAACTCCTGTAACACAAACTAAATTAATATCTAATAAAAATTTACGTACAGAACCTTGTGTAATAGTAGCAACAAGTAATAATTCCATTAAAAATGGTTCTGTTACATTTGATACTCCAGAGGGTAGAGTGTTTTTAAAAGTGGGAGATGAAGGTCTTGTTAAATTACAAAATAGACAATTTACAAAACAAGAAGCTAATACATTATTTGATGTTATTAAACAGTTTGCTATAAATTCTTTAAATGAAGGGGATATAGCTAGTTCTAAAAAATTACGTAATTGGTTAAACTCTGTTGTATATTGGGGGATTCCTAAAACACAAGAAGGAGCTCCTAAAAAATCTGGATATAACAGTATATTTTTTAAAGATGTTGATGGTCAAGCTAAACTATTTATTTCTGGTTTAGGAGAATCATTTGATTTTACTCCTATGGGATTAGAAAATAGAAAGAATGATATTATTTCTCTTTTACAACAAATGTATAATAATACAGATGCAACATTAGTAAGAGAAGAAAACTATAATAATGAATATAATGAAATAATTGGTATTGATAAAGAAGGTAATCCAATAACAAGACTTTGGAAAAATTATCAAACATATTTATTATCTGATAAACTTCCTGATGTAAATGGAATAGTTACAGATAAAAGTGAGGCAAGAGATATAAATGAAATACCTTTAACTACACAAATTAAACCTATTACTAAAGAAGGTGATACTAATAGAAAAGGAATTTATTTTACATTAAAAAATACTGTAGATATTTATGGTGAACAAACTGCTCCACCAATAACACCAGGACAAGCTAAAACTAATAATGTATCTGCCCCAGTTACAGCTACAGCTCCTATTGCTACACAACAAACACAACAAGCACCAGTTCAACAAGAAGTTTCTGTTTCTAAACCTAGTGGTTATAATTTTAATGGTAAGGTTGAAAATGAAGTGTTATTAGGACTTAATGGGCAATATGGAAAAGTTAATGCTTCTTTTGATGGTAAAAGATTTTTAGAAATATGGAATAAAGATCCTTTTGATCCAAATACTGATCCTAAAAAAACAGCTGAAATAGTTACTAAATTAATAGCTGAAAAAATATTAAATTTTGGTGAAGGTATAAATGAAACTGCTATTAATAATATACAAAATCTTCTTGGACTTGATTCACAAAAAGAAGCTATTGATGTAATTAAAACTATTGTATTTAAAGATAAATTTTATCCTGTAGCTATAGAAAAATCTATAATTAAAGCTGATCCTATGGAAACAGCAGAACCTGTAGTTGAAACTAATATATCTGAAACTCCTACTCCAGAAAAGATTGAAGAGGCTGCATTTAATGATGAGGATATATTAGATGAAATGCAAAAAAATGCTCTTGATAATCCTGCACCAGATGATGCATTATATAGACTCCAAGTAGTTAGAGAATCTACAAATTTTAAACCAGAAAATTGGGATAAAGTAGAAAAAGATTTTGCTAAAATGCTTCCTAATACTCCTTTGTATAGAGTTAAAAATTTAATTGAAGCAACCAATGGTAGACAAGCTTGGGGTATGCTTCATGATGCTGCTATATATGTATATGAGAATGCTGAAGTAGGAACTGCTTACCATGAGGTGTTTGAAGCTGTATGGAAAATGTTTGCTGGTCCTATTGAAAAACAAGCTATTATAAAAGAGTTTAAAAATAGAGAAGGAAGTTATTTTGATGAATTTCAACAAAAAGAAATTAAATATTCAGAAGCAACTGACCAAGAAATTAAAGAACAATTAGCTGAAGAGTTTAGAGAAGCTGTATTAAATGATAAATTAGGTAAACCATTAGAATCAAAATCTTTAATTGGTAAATTGTTTAGTCAATTAATTGCTGCTATTAAATCATTATTTGTAGGGCCTAATGCTCAAAAAAATACTCAAGAGTTATTTAATAAAATTGGAGATGGATATTATGCAAAATATAATCCATATGAATCTAATTTATCATATGCTAATGTAGGTGTAATAGATATTGAAAACGCTTCTGGTGATGAAACATCAGAATTTAGTATTGCTAAAATACCAGCAGCACAGCAACATGACATTATACAACATATGACATTTGCTACATTACGTGATATGATTAGAACAAATAAAAGTCTTTTTGAAATATCTGCATTACCTAAAAGACAATTATATGATTCTTTAAAAAATGAAATTAAACAAAGAATAAGTTTTAAAAGACAACAACTAGTTACTGCTTTAAAAAATAATGAAATAAGTAAAGAACAAATACCTTCAGTTGAAAGAGATATAAATAATCTTGTTAACTTGTATAAAAATGTTATAAAAGACTGGTCTAAACTTGAAGAAAAACATCAAGAACAACTTAAAACTTTTTCAATTGAGTTTGATGAAAATGATGAGTTAATATTAAATGATGAAAATAAATCTGGTAAAGCTGACTGGCAAAATGCTAGAATGATTGATGGATTTAGAAAATCAAGTAGTGCTGTTAAAATACTTCTTGCATCTTTACCTGAAACAGAATTAGTAGATGGTAAAGTGAGACCTAAGTATTCTAGTATTGGAGGATTTACACTTATGGATTCTGCTAAAGTGTATATTAATTTAAAAGAAAAGTTACATAGTTCAATAGATACAGATGACATGTTTAATAAATTAAGAGACATGGCATTAGAAAATCCTAACTATGAAACTTTATACTATAGAATGACTAAAAAAATTCCTAAAGAAGGTGAGCCTACAAGTTTATTAAATTTAGGAGCAAATGATATAAATCTTATTTCTGCATTCTTTTCTTCAATGAAAGGACAAAATGCTGATGTTATCACTGTATTTATTTTACCTAATGGAGAAACTGTTATTAGTGATTCAACATTAACTAACTCTGCTAAACAATCTCAAAGAGAATTAGAAAGTAATATTAAAGAAATAATTACATCAGATAAATCTCCTTATTTTACATATAATAAAACTAATGGAAAATATAAAACTATTTCTAGTATTGATACAGTACCTCTTTTATCTAATAATTTAGGAACATATGTTACATTTTTAAAAAATATTGGTATTGATTTTAAAGAATCAGAATTAGATTCAAAATTATCTAATAGCCAATTAACTACATTTAGAAAAGCTGTAGAAGGAATTAAAAAAAGTTTAATATGGTTAAGTAAATCTCCTAAAAATGCTGAAGATACAACTGCTATTGAAGGTCTTGTTAATATTAATGCTAAGTCATTAAGTGTTAGTGGACAATTATTTCAATTAGGAGTAATTAAATCTATATTAGAAAATCCTGAGTATGAAAGTACATACTTTAATTTAAATGGAGATAGAACACAAACTCATGTTGGTGTAAATGTATTAAGTAGAATATATGATACTTTATCTAGATTAAGTAATATTAATCAACTTGATGGTACAGATTCAACTACAGCAATTAAATCATATTATTCTTATTTATTAACAGATACATTTGTTAAAGATAGTAGTGTTATGTTAGGTAAAATGTTTGATATTGAAGGAGATGGAGAAGGTGATAGAATTAAATTTACAGAACATTTAATGCACCCTGTATTTATTGATGGCACAGTTAATGAGCAAACAGGTAAAAGAAAAGATTCTGCTAAATTAACTCAAAGACAAAGATATGTACAAGAATTAAATTTAAATTTAGATGGTATATATATTAATTTAGTATCTGGAAAATCAAATGAAACTGGAATAAAAATGCATGATGCTACATCTCCATTTGTAACTAAAGATGGTGTAGAAAATAAAACTTATCATAGAATATTTGAAAAATATTTTGTAGCTGAACTTAATCTTGCTAGAGAAGATAGACCTATTGTAGAAACTAAAGGAAGAAAAAAATCTGACTTACGTTTCTTCAAAGATATATTAGGAGAAGAAATACATAAAGATATTACATCTAAAGTAAATAAAAATTTAACATCTGAAGAAGTATATAAAAAATATGAAGGTGTTATTAATAGTGCTTTAGAAAATTTTATTAATAAAGATGTAAAAGATAGAATTCAAGCATTAAAAGAATATAAAATTTTAACTGGAGGTGAATTAGGTTTTGATGTAAATGAAATTGAATTTTCTGAAAAAGAAAATATTTCACAAGAAACATTAAATGAAAATTTAAAAGCATTAAGTGTTAACTATATGATAGCTAATATTGAAATGCATAAACTTATATATTCAGATCCTTATCAATATAAAGATGAATTAAAACGTATTGGAAACTTTGGTTCACCTAAACAAGCTATATTATATGGATCAGCTCAATTTAATACATCATTAAATAATGTATATAATGAAGGATATGAATTAAATGATATTGGGCACACTGATTTTATTAGAGATAATTTTAGAGCTGGAACATTATCTGATGTATGGGCTAATGATGAAAGTTTAGATAAATATGATGACCCATATGAAGAAACTGATGGTGGTGGATATATATCAATTAAAGCAGCACGTGTATTAAGACTTCATGAATCAACATGGACTAAAGATAATGAAAGACAATATAGATATGATATAGCTTTTGAAAAACAAGTTAAATCTCAAAATTTATCTATAGAAGAAGTTCAAGCACAAGGATTAAATCTTTCAATGGATGAAGTTGATTTATTAGATGCAGGCAATCCTGGTGTAAAAAGTACATATACACCAATTAAACCTATTGCTGCAGGTAGTAAAAATAATGGTAGAAACTATAATGATATGGTGTTGCATAAATTTGCATTAGTTCCTTTTTCATTTAGAATTTTACATGAAATTAATTCTGAATCAAATGCTATAAAACTTTACAATAAAATGCAAAAAGAAGATGTAGACTATGTTGTTTATGCTTCTGGTAGTAAAGTGGGTACAGAAAAAACTTTAGATCTTTATGATGAAGATGGTAATTTTAATGAAGCTCCTTTTGAAACAGAATTTGAAAAACAAAATCCAGATGTTCCTCAAGGTGTAAATAAAATACCTTTTTCTATATTTGGTATTCAATCTGAAGTTCCATCTAAAGATACAATAGATGTTACACAAGGTTCTCAAATTACTAAACTTGCTACATTAGATTTACTTGAAGCAGGTGTACCAGCTGATTTCTTAAAAGAAATTAATGATATCAATAAACGTTTTGAAGAATGGAATAAACTTACTCCTGAACAAAAAGAAGAAAATAAGTTATATAAAGAAATTTTAAATAATCAAAGTATTCTTGAGGCTAAAAACAAAAATGGATATAATGGTTTATTAAGAAAACTTGGAATTAAAAAAACTAAAGAAGGATTTGTATTAAGTGATCCTGATAGATTAAGTAATACATTAAGAGAACAATTATCTTTTCAAGAAATCAATGAAAATATTATTGCAACTTTAAAAGGATTTAAAAAAGGAGAAGTTGTATTAGAAGCAACACCAGCATATAGACAAATTAAAAATGTTCTTTATTCTATTGCTGATAAAAACATTACTTCTCAAAAAATAACAGGAGGTATGAAAGTACAAATTCCTGGTACATTATTAGAAAGTGTAAAAGCTAAAGCTAAAGTGATAACAGATACTAATGGTAAAGAAAAATTTGTATATGTATCTAAAGAACTTAAGTTTTACACAAATAAAGATGGTGAAAGAGTGTGTGAAATAATGCTTCCTAGATGGTTTAATAGTTCTTTATCTGATGCAGAATTAATCAAGTTTTTAAACACAACAGATGAAGGTAAAAAAATTCTTCAAGGAATATCATTTCGTACCCCTACTCAAAAACAAAACTCTATTGATGTGTTTAGAATTGCTAAATTTCTTCCTAAAGAATTTGGTGACTCTGTTGTTGTACCTTCCCAATTAGTAAAAAAATCTGGATCTGACTTTGATATTGATAAACTTTCTATTTATTTAAAAAATATTATTAAACAAGGAAGTAAATTAAAAGCTTTAGAATTTTTAACTGATAAAAATTCTAAAGTGGAACAACGTTATTATGATTGGGTAGTAGAGTCTTCTGATAAAGATGTAACTAAATATATTAATTTTCTTTCTAATAATAAAATAAAAGAAATTAAAACTGCATTTAAAACAGAATTAAAAGCTTTAAATGATAAATATAAACTTGATGTAACTAGTAAAAAAGATGAGTTATATAAAGGGTATGAAAATGCTTTAAATAATATTTCTAAAGATAAACTTTCAGATCAAGATGAATACTTACAGAGTTTATTTTCTGTAGGACAAAAAGTATTTTTTGAATTATCTGACAAAGTTAAAGAAGATTATTTTGATCTTAGAAGTAAAATGTATAGAGAAGGTATTAATGGACCAAAAGAAATTGAAAATTATTTAGCTTTAACTATTAATAAATTACAAACATTAAAAAATTCTACAGATATTGAAACTTGTAATAACCTTGTTTCAATATATACTGAAGAATTAAAAGTGTTAGGAGAAAATGAAACTTTCTTAAAAGAATTTAAAGAAGGTGCTCTTAATATGTTTAGAAATTCTAAAACAATAGAAATTGACAAAATTAATGATGTTACATCAAAATTATCTGAAGAAATAAAAGATAAAAGAAATGAAGAAATAATTTCTCATAATATGGAAGTGGCTAAAGAATTAGCTGAAGTTAATGAGTTACCTACATTAGAAGAATTTAAAAAATTTAATATATATGATCAGAATACTAAAAAAGCTTTAGAGAATGCATATATAGAATCATTAGAAAATTTAATTTCTCATCCTGAAAACTTTAACAGACTTACTAAACCTAACTCTGCTGAAGATATGAAAAATCTTGCTAAAAAAATTAATAAACAAATTGGTAAGGTGGAAACAGATTATTCTAATGTTGGTAATATGTTAAAAATTACTTTTATGAATCCTCTTAGACAAGATTTTGTTGGAGGTAGTTATGCTATTGGTATTGCTGCTGTAGGACAAACTGGTCTTTCTCAAAGACAAAGAGGTGTTATTACTATTGATACAAATAGATTAGATGATAAAATAATTGATCCTATTGATGCTAAATGGTTAGGTGATGGTAAAATTAAATTTAAAAATTATAATAAAATAAAAGTAAATGGCCAAGAAAGAGCATCTTTGTCTGGAGTAAAAAGTGCTGGTACTAATGTAGATATATCTGATATTAATAGTCAGATAATGGATGGATATGTAGATATTGAAAAAGATCCATGGATTATGGACCTTGGTGCTAAACCTAATGTTGCACCTACATACTTATTATTACTTGGACTTGGAGTTCCAGTAGAGTCAATTGCTTATTTTATTAAACAACCTATTATACAAGATTATTTAACTGAGATTGAAAACAATGGATATTCTTGGTTATTTATAGAAGATTATATAGATGATATAAAAGAAAAATATGAACCTGCTAAAAGTTATAAAGATACAGGTGCTAAAGTGGTAGAAATTCCATCTGAAACTGATTTATTTAAAATGCTTGCATTTAGTAATCCAGATAACACAGCAAAAATGTCAGACTTACAAAAAGCTCAACAACAGTTTATGTTAGATGAATTTACTAAATATGCTATGATGGCTAATCATATGTTTACAGTGACACAAGCTACAAATTATGATACAGCTACATTAAATGATTCAATGTCTATTTTTCAAAAACAGTTGCAATTAGAAAAAGCAAGAAAAACTATCATATCATCAGCTGATGATTTGTTAGCTTCTTCATTTGTAGGGCCAATGAAAGATTTATTATTTAATGTAAGAGATGCTTTTTCTACAGTAGAAATTTCTGATAGAACTAAAAATTCTTCTGGTGGAGCTTCTACTAGAGCTGTAACTGAAGCAGTAGCAACTCCATATGCTTTAAAATTACCTGGAAGAGATTTTACAAAAGTTAGTCAAAAAATTAAAAATAGTCTTTTTGATTGGGCTATGCAAACTGATAGAAATCAAAATTTATATTTACAAAAAATATTATTAGGAACTTCTACAGAAGAATCTGCAGCTAAACAAATAATGAATTATGTTGAAAAAATTAAAGCTAATAAAAATCATCCATTAAATAAAAATTTAGTTATTAATTCATTTAAAATGGAAGCTGGTTCTGATAGAGCTAGATTTAAATTAAATAATAAAGTTGAAAAAATAGGTAAACCAGATAATTTATATCTTACAGGAAGAGATAATAAAGTGTATATGCAAAATCAAATCATTAATAGTTTTGAAGAAATAAAACAAGATCTTGTTAAAACTAATATGGATTTATATGGTAAACTTATTAGAGTGGCTATTTTACAATCTGGATTAACTACTTCCCCTATTTCATTTACACAATTACTTCCTTATGAAGATTTTGTAACAATTTATAATGAGTCATTGTCTAAGTTAGAAAATATGCCTAACTTAGCAGAATTTAAAAATATAAATATTTTTGAAAGAACAAATTGGAGTGATACTGATGTAACTCCATATAAAAAAGCTACACTAAGAATTGATAAAAATGGAAAACTTTATAATGTAAATGAAAATTTTATTAATCAAGGATTAGTAAATGCTATGAATAAAAACTTAATACCTAAAGTAATAAATGTAAGTAAGTTTTCTGCAGAAGGAAGAAGTGATTTTATGGTGTATAGTTGGGAAAGTAAAATTAATAAAGCTGAAAAAATTAGAGCAAGAAAAGCTGGAGATACATCTTATATTAATAAAGCTTTAATGCAAAAAGTTTATAAAAGTGATGGTACACCACTTATACAAACAGCAGAATATAATGGTAAAGTGTATGAAAACTATATATACAAAGCTATTAATGCGTGGGGTGATTCATATAGAGCTCAAGAATATTATAATTTACAGCCAGTTGAAGATGAACAAGGTAATATAGTTGGGTATTCAGCACCAGCATCTAAATTTGATAATGGTTTTATAAAAGTTGAAAAAGTTACTGACTATAGAGGAAACATTATAAGAAATGGTGAAGTGGAAGATTCAGTTATAGAAGAGTTATTTAATAATGGAACTAGTGCTGCTACAGAAGGATCTTTAATGTTAAAAGATGGTATGATATATTCTTTTGATGAAATAGGAGCTGATATGTTAGAACAAATGGGTTACTCTGTAAAAGATATAAATAGAATACTAAAAGATATTTGTTAATATATAAAAATTAAAATAAATGGCAACATGTCCAAATAAATCATCAGAAGAATGGAAACTATTAGTAGCATCTAGAGGAGAAGATGTAGCTTATTATTTATGGGATAAATACGATGGTTTTGTCCCTGAATCAGAAAGTAAATCTGAGATTGTAAAAAGTGGATTAAAAGTTACAAACATTTTACAATCTCCTAAAGCTGATCAGTTTTTTAATGCTGTAGCTAAAAATAAAATCTTTGGTGATTTCTTTTGGAGAAAAATGCAAGCTGATCTTGGTATTCCTAAAGAACAAATAGAAATATTAAAATCATTTGATACACAAGATAGAGGAGAACTTATCTCCTCTCTTCTTGCTAATTATAGTTATGCTGTTGAGATTAACACTGCTAAAAATAAAATAGCAACTAGAGGAACAGAGGATACACCATCGTTTGATCAGTATGGAGAATTAATAGAACAAGCTAAAGAAACTGAGTTTGAAAATACACCAACTCAATATTACTCTAACTTAACAGTTCCAGGAGGAACTAACTATACAGAGAATGAAATAGCTACACCAGCTATTACACCAAGTATAAAAGGACATGCTCAGTTTGCTACAGATAATGGTATTGGTTGGTTTAGAAGTGATGAACAAGTT